>JAEEGI010013164.1_pt1 | contig 17578 bp, 20 predicted proteins | sample 8958751 | NCBI WGS metagenome assembly JAEEGI01 (sample SAMN16246545, study PRJNA631951) | gut metagenome | biome: gut microbiome; feature: rumen; material: KS-attached | host: Bos | place: Iran: Karaj | collected 2018-10
GGAGTTCGACAGAGCCATCTCAGAGCTCAGCAAAAGAAACATCCGCACCGTCGTACACCTGATCCTGGGCCTTCCGGGGGAGACCAGAGACATGATGCTGGAATCGGTCAGATACGTGGCGTCCATCCCCGGACTCTTCGGCATGAAGCTCCACCTTATGAATCTGGTGAAAGGTTCCACAATGGCCGTGGATATCCCCGATCACGTCAGTTTCCCCGACATAGACAGCTACGTTGAGCTGGTAACGGATTGCCTCGAGATCATCCCTCCCTCCGTCACCATACACCGGCTGACGGGAGACGCCAGGCGTGACATCCTCATAAGTCCGGTATGGAGTTTCAACAAAAGGACCATCTTAAACCGGATAAACGACAGGCTGAATCTGCTGGACACCTGGCAGGGAAAAAGATCAATATAGCAAAAAAGACAGCTGATCGCTCAGCTGTCTTTTGATTTTTTGAACTGTTGTGTCTACTGTGACTGGTACATCGCTGTTCCCGCGAAGGCCGGAGTCACGATCTTCTGTCCGCCGATAGCGTAGGAAGATGTGATGTTGCGTCCTGCCATGTATTCGGCTGCGGGCTCGTAGTATGACTTGGATTCGCCGGCAAACAGTATGGGTGATGACGTCGCGTGGGCTATGGGGCCTGCGCAGATGCTGTCAGCGAAGCTCTCTCCGCTTACCATGACCACGCTGTTGGCGCTGGAACCGTAGAAGAAGTCCGCCACCGCAGTTGCCGTGCGGCCTCTGTTGGAGCCGTACAGCCTGTGGACGCTGGAACTGTAGTTCCTGAGTTCAGCCTCGATGTCCGTGCTTACAACGCCCTTTCCGCCGATAATGTACAGATTCTTTCCCGTTGCTCCCGCAAGGAATTCTCTCTGTTCAGCGGTCAGGCTCTTTCCTACCAGCATCACCGGCTTACCGGTCTGTGACGCTGTGACCGCATCCGGGAAGGACTCTCCGCTGCAGATCAGAATGTCGTTTCCGATCTCCAGTCTCTTAAGGACTTCCAGGTTGGTCAGGTATCTGTTCTTGCCTGAGATCCTGGTGACGTGCACCTTGCTGTCGGTGATGGATGCCACGAAGTCATCGCTGATCACGCCGGCACCGCCAAGGATGATGATCTCTCCTCCGGAAGCAAGATTGTTCGCAAGGTATTCCGCGACCTTCTCCTTCACAGAAGCGTTGCCGTTTATAAGAAGCACGGGGGCATCGTTCATGATGGCCAGACTGCTTCCCGAAAGTGCATCCGCAAAATTCTCTCCGTAGGCGATTATCACCTTGTTGAACTGGCTGATGCCGGCCAGTTTTTTGTACTTGTCGGCTACGGCTATGGATGTGTCATATCTGGACTTTCCGTAGGTCCTGTCCAGAGAGTATTCGCCTCTTACATCTCCGCAATCCGGACACTTGATGGTGATGGTGGCGATATCGGCCAGGGCCCTGCCCTCAATGCACTCGTAGCTGCAGTTCACTGTCTCCTTCTTGCCGCAATACTGGCAGGAATGGGTGTGGGTCTCAGTTCCTTCGACGTGAGTCCATTCGCCCCACTTGTGGCCGGAGCCTGCCATGGTCTCTCTCTTCTTGAGTCCGCATACAGAGCAGGTGAACACTCTCACTCCCTGCTGTGTGCAGGTGGGCTCCACCACGATCTCAAAGCTGTCCCAGCTGTGACCGCTGTTCACGCAATGTTCTGCGGGAAGCACGGTGTTCTCTGGCATGTTGCTGTAGATGGGTATCTCGAAATTGATGGGAGTATCAGTCACGTTGGCATAAGCCTGGGCAAGCCTGGTGCCCTCAAGATCAGCGCCCATTACGTTGGACATGTACTGATGTGTGGCAACGGCTCCCAGACCGTTCATCACGTTCCACTTCTTGAGGTACAGCGTGTACTGACCCGGTTTCACGTATTCGTTATAGTAGAATTCTGCTCCGCCGTTGATGGATTTGGTTCTTGTGTTCCAGCCCTGCGTTTTGGCGTACCACAGGCCTCTCTGAACTGCAGACATGGTGCTGGTCTTGTAGGCTCCTATGTTGAAGAAGTTGTAATATCCTTCATAGCCTGCCACGGTACCGGAAATACATCCGCCCGTACCGTTGACTCCCTGCTCAGTGATGATTATCGAAGCGATCACGTAAGGGTTGACCAGATGTGCCTTACCCGCATTGTAGATGACGTTCACGTATGTGCTTCCGTCACAGGGGCCGGTAAGGAATGTGCCCTGTACCATCGCGGTCAGTCCCGCAACGTTCTGGGTGGCCTCGTCGAAGGTGTGAGGCAGGAACTGGAAAACACCCGAGTCTGTCAGGAAGTTCCTGGGATCCAGATAGTATGCCACCACGTCGCTGGAGGCCTGGTACCATCCGCCGGAATCCCAGCTTATAAATTGACCGTTCACATAGCAGTCACTGGCATGTGAGAAGTAGTAGCTGGGGAATATGTAGCTTATGACGCTTATTCCGCTCTTGTTCTCCTTGGCAAGGACGTCCGCCCAGTTGAGGCCGGTGTCCTTGGCGGTGAAGATCCAGGAGGGATGTCTTTTGTGAAGGCTCACGAGATACGGGATGTATGTGTCAGGGAAGCCCTTGGCCTTGAGCTCTTCCACATACGCTGCGTCCTCATCAGTGGGCTGTTCAGGCCCTCCGTTGTAAGTGATGGTGTCAGATCTCATGAATCCTACGATCTTGGTTCCGCTGCCGTTTACGTAATTCACCCTGTACCAGGTGTGGCTGTCTGATGGATTGGTGGATGCACACTTGCCGTCCACGGTGACCTTTGTGCCGGTGTAAAGATATACCAATGCGGTGGAACCAGTCGTAGGCTCCTTGCGGAGGTTGGCTCCGCCCGGGTATGAGACCTGCCATATCTGAGGCGTAAGATCAGTGATGGATGAACCCGAGCCTGAGCCGGAGCCTGGCCCGGGATCTCCGTCGGGTACTGTTCCGGATACCGACATCATGTCACTTCTGACGAATCCCGTTATGGACGAATATGTAATGTTGTACCAGACGTAGGAGTTGTCCGTTCCGTTGGTCTTGTAGTTGACTTTAACAGTGGTACCGCATCCCAGGCATGTCAAAGCGGAGCTGTTCACAGTCGGTTGCGATCTGACGTAAGCTCCGTATGAATAGGTGACCGTTCCGGTTGCAGTTGTGTCGCCGTAAGCGTCCAAGGGAATCGTAAATACGACAAAAAGCACTGCTATGAGTGCTATTACCAAAGATCGCTTAAAGGTCTTCGTCATTAGCATTAGGTACCTCTTCTAAATATCTATTACTTAGAAGGTCCCAACCTGCCGTCATTATAGTGTTTCCTGCAAAGAGACACGTACAGGTCGTTGCCTCCGACAACGATCTGGTCTCCGGACTTGACTATCTTGCCGTCCACGATCCTGGCCACCATTGTAGCCTTCCTGCCGCACCAGCAAATAGTCTTGATCTCTTCGATCTTGTCCGCGTAAACGAGCATGTAGTAGGAACCTTCAAACAGTTCATTCCTAAAGTCGTTTTTCAGGCCATAGCATATAACAGGCGTATTACAGGAATCCACGATCTCAACGAGCTCCTGAATATGATGCTTCTTCAGGAACTGACACTCATCGACCAGAACACAGTCGATGTGATGTCTCTCGTTCTCTTTCATGAACAGTTCAAGTATGTTGGTGTCATCGCCTACCGCGGTGGCTTCCCTCTGGACGCCGATCCTGGATGTGATGACGCCGACCCCGTATCTGTCGTCTACCGCAGGAATGAGGCACATAACGGTCTGTCCTCTCTCCTCATAGTTGTAGGCGACCTTGATAAGGTCTATTGACTTGCCTGCATTCATTGTGGAATATCTGTAATAAAGCTGTGCCATGACACGTCTCCCCGTATATATTTTACCACATTATCTTGTTATGTCAACCACTCAGGAGCCCCAAAAACAACAAAAAACGCAGCATCCACGCGGTCTGCTGCGTCCGTTCCATCCTTAAGGATTAGAGAGCACGGTTTACTAATCCGGATCTTAAGCATCTAGTGCATACGTTAGCTCTTCTGACAACACCGTTCTCATCAACGATCTTGACTTTCTGAATGTTAGCGTTCCACTTTCTTCTTGTGTGTCTCATTGAGTGAGATACCATGTTTCCGGATACCTGTCCCTTACCACAGACTTCACATTTTCTTGACATGCCGTGCACCTCCTTTTCTGTATTTCAAGCCTTTCGGCTGATGTCTCACAATAGTCCTTGTCATGCTCAACGCAAGCCATTATAGCACAGGCCTGCAAGGCAATGCAAGAGGTTTTTTCCGTTATTTCAAAGGTTTTGGGCGTATTCATCCCGAAGTATGGACATAAGGTTGAGATCAACGTATCCGCCGTTCTTTTTTCCGGCGTTTCTCATCCTTCCCTCGTCCCTGAAACCGACCTTCAGATACAGGGCGTGGGCGGAGTCGTTGCCGTTGACGTAATCCAGGGTGATCCTTTCCATTCCCATCCTGCTGAATCCCAGGTCCAGAGCGCATCTCAGGGCATCCTCGCCGTAGCCCTTTCCTCTCTCGGACAGATCCCCTATGTAGATCCTGGATATATCCATGGAATCGTAATGGTGATTGATGGCAGAGATATACACCCTGCCCAGGAGCCTGTCGTCCTCCAGAGCGCAGACGGTGAAGTCCGCGCATCCCGGATCGCCGGCCCTGCCGTGGACCTCGGAAGCCACGTCCTTAAGGCTTCTGTCATAGTTCATGGTGAAGAATGCCTGCACCTCAGGCCTGGATTCCCACTCCGCGAAAGTGACCAGGTCAGATTCCACAGTGGGCCTCAGATATACCTTTTCACCTTTTATCACCGGATACTCAGTTTTCACTGTCGTCCTCCTCCACTGTCGCAAGGACTTCGTCGATGGTCATGTTTTCGCGCCTGGCGATCTCAGCGATATCCTCGTACTCATATTTCTCGCGTTTTACGCCGTATCCTCTGGAGATCTTCTTCCGGACCTCTCCAAGCCTGGTGGATACCGTCCTGATCTCTCTCTTCAGCACGAACCTCTTCAGGTCGTTCTCCCTGATCCCTATGGTGGTAGTGTATCTGAAAAGCGCCTGGACGATCTCGTCCTTCTTTTCCTCCATCACCAGGACCGTCAGCATGGTGGCCGGTCTCTGTTTCTTCATGTACACCGGCACCGCGAACACGTCCACTGCGCCAAGTTCCAGAAGCTTGCCCCAGACGAAACCTATCTTCTCCGGGCTCATGTCATCCAGGTTCACCGAAAGTTCCACCACGGAGCTCTCCTTTTCCTCGGTCTCTCCCAGGAAGCTCCTGACCGCGTTGAGCCTGGCGAATTTTTTGCCGCCAAGGCCGTATCCCACGGACTGGGTCTTCATCACCGGCATGCTTCCGAACTCATCCGCAAAAAACTTGATTATGGCCGCCCCTGTCGGAGTCAGGAGCTCGCCCTCCACTTCATCGTTATATGAGGGCATGCCCTTGAGGATCTCCGCTGTGGCAGGCGCAGGCACAGGAAGTACCCCGTGGGCGCACCTGACGGTGCCCTTCCCCGTGTTCAGAGGAGACGCCATTACAAGTTCGGGCTCCAGTCCATCCATAAGCACGCAGGCAGCCATGACATCAGCCACGGCGTCCATGGTCCCCACCTCGTGGAAGTGCACCTCGCCGGGCTCCCGTCCGTGGACCTTGCCTTCCGCTTCGGCGATGATCCTGTATATGCCGCAGGCGTTCTTTCTGACAGTCTCTGGAGCATTGAGGGACATGATCAGTTCCTCGATGTCTTTGAGGGACCTGTGCACATGGTGATGCTCGTGGTCATGCACGTGTTCGTGGTCCGGGTGATGCCCTTCCTCTTCACCGTTCACGGTGACCCTCATGCGGGACGCCTTTATCCCGTGGCTCTCAGCAGATTCAAGACGGTATTCCACTCCGGGTATTCCCAGAGAGTTGAGTTTTGTGACCATACCATCCCTGTCCTCGAAGTGCTCGAGAAGAGACGCTGTTATCATATCTCCTGCCGCCCCCATGGAGCAGTCAAAATACAGAGTTTTCATTACTCAAGTTCCTTCCTCTTCATGTGATTGATCAGGGACGCATCGTAGCCCGCGCCGAATCCGTTGTCGATGTTTACCACGGACACTCCGCTGGCGCAGGAATTCATCATCGAAAGCAGCGCTGCCAGCCCTTCGAAGGAAGCGCCGTAGCCTACGCTGGTGGGCACTGCGATCACAGGTCTGTCAGTGAGTCCTCCTACCACACTGGGGAGAGCCCCCTCCATTCCCGCTATGCATACTATGACAGACGCTTTCATTATTCTGTCCAGATTTCCGAAGACCCTGTGGACACCGGATACTCCGCAGTCGTAGAGCCTATCCACCCTGTTTCCGAAGACTTCCAGAGTCACCGCAGCCTCCTCGGCCACCGGTATGTCGCTGGTCCCCGCGGTGATCACAAGGACGGTGCCAAGCCCGTCAGGCTCGGGCATTTCCCCGATCACCCCTATGGACGCCTGCTCAAAATACCTGAATCCCTCAATATCTGCCAGTTCCGCTGCCTTTTCGGAGCTCAGCCTGGTGATCAGTACTCTCCTCTGACCGTTGCCCACCAGAGTTTCCGCGATCCTTCTTATCTGTTCAGCAGTCTTGCCCGCGCCGTAGATCACCTCAGCGGCACCCTGCCTCATGGCCCTGTGGGTATCCACCTTGGCGAAGTCCAGATCCACGAAGGGAGCTTTTTTGAGCAGGAGTTCGGCCTCCTCGTCGGAGATGCTGCCGTTTTTAATTTTCTGAATGATATCGTTGGTGTAGTTATTCATATCTTATTTTCTCGAGTTTTTCCACGCTGAGTCTCTCACCGAAGGGAAGTTTCACAGCGGGACAGACCACCTTCGGCTTGAGCCACTTCCTCAGGCCTTCCTCTTCAGCATTCCTGAGAACATCTTCCTTGGTCAGTCCGCACTCTCTGAGAGGCGACCTTATGCCCTGTTCTCTGAGGGCCCTCATGCCGGGTCTCCTCTCCTCCCTGTCGGAGGCGTTGGAGCCGTCCATTATCACCTGGATGCCGTCGCGTGCAGCCTCCGCCTTCATTAGCATGAACATGTTTGTCTTGCACTGGTAGCATCTGTCCGGGGGGTTGTCTATAACAGTACCCACGCTGAGCACATCGGTCTCGATGACCCTGAGCTCCGCTCCTTCTGATGCTGCGAATTCCTGTGCAGTCTTAAGCTCCGCCTCAGACTGAAACTGTGACTTTATAAAATACGCGGTCACCTCCGCGCCGTATTTCCCTGCCATGTGCAGGAGATAGCAGGAGTCCGTGCCTCCTGAGAATGCCATGGCCACACGGGTGTTTTGCTCAAAAAACTCCTTGAGACAACTCATTTTACTCCCTTCCGGTAAGTGCGTCCATTGCCTCAAGATATCCCTCCGGACCTTTACCTGCTATAGTCTTAAATGCGTAATATGAGATGAAGGACAACTTTCTGAAATCTTCCCTTTTGGAAGGATCTGAGATGTGGACCTCCACAGTGGGGAGCCCCACCGCCTTCAGCGCGTCCAGAATGGCGATGCTGGTATGGGTGTAGGCGCCGCCGTTTATGATGATCCCGTCCTCAGTCCCGTATGCCTGCTGGATCCTGTCCACCAGGTCTCCTTCGTGATTGGACTGGAAGAAGGTCAGCTCCGCCCCGCTGAGCAGAGCGTGCTCTCTCATCATATCCTCTATGTCAGCCAGGGTGGTGCTGCCGTAGATCTCCGGCTCCCTGATCCCCAGCATGTTCAGATTCGGTCCGTTGATAATAAGTATCTTCATTTAGTAAACTCCAATTTACCGCCCAATTGAGCGTAGTCCCCGAAAAATTCCGGGTAGGACTTGGCCACCGCCTCGGCCTCCGTCAGTTTCACCTGACGTTCCGTTACCGTACGAAGACAGGCAGCCATCATTGCTATCCTGTGGTCGCCGAAGGATGACACCGTGCCGCCCTTCAGGCGCTGCCTGGGGATGACCAGCATATTGTCAGAGCCCTCGGTTCTACCCCCAAGTTCCGCCAGAACATGGGATATTGCCTTGGGTCTGTCGCTCTCCTTAAGGCGCAGGCGGCTGATTCCCCTCAAGACAGTTATACCCTCCGCCCTGATGGCCGCCGGAACAATGGCTGGCACCAGATCGGGGGTCTGTGACATATCGGTTATTACCCCTTTGAGGTTTCCTGCGGATACGGTGACGCTGTCGTCCCTGACAGCGACTTCGGCCCCCATGTGACCCAGGATATCAAGCACAGCCTTGTCACCCTGGAGGGTATTCGGATTCAGGCCTTTGACCATCACCTTCCTGCCGGTGTCCATTGAGGCTCCGGCAAAAAACCAGAAGGCTGCAGCAGACCAATCTCCCTCGGGAGTAATACCGTCCGGGATCGAATACTTCCGGCTGCCCCTTACGAAGTATCCGCCATCCGTCTCTTCTATATCTATTCCGCTTTTCTGAAGCACGTCCAGAGTCAGCCGTACGTAGGGTTCAGATTCAAGAGGACCGTCTATCTCTATCCTGCTGTCCCCGTCAAGGAGAGGCAGCGCGAACAAAAGCCCCGTAACAAATTGAGATGATACGTTTCCGGGAAGCCGATACGTCCCGGGCGCAAGGCCTCCTGATATCCTGTAAAGCCCTGTCTCGGACTGTCCGATACGCATCCCATGTTCCTGCAAAACATCCGTAAAGACCTTTGAAGTGCGTCCCTTAAGGCTTCCTTCTGTCACGATATCCATCGATACGCCCAGCGCGCCCATTATCGGAAGAAGCATCCTGAAGCTCAGAGCGCTCTCACGGCATGAGACCTGATCAACCGGTCTTCCTTCCATGACCGCCCTGACCGCTTCCGCGCATTTCAGCCCTGCCTGTACATCAAATGACTCTCCCTTTATCGTATCCGGCGTCTTCCCCGAAAGAGCGTACGAAAAAGCAAGCCTTACAGCATGGGATTTGGATTCAGGCGCAGTGATTTCTCCGCCACGGATTGGGGTCACCAGTGTGACGTTCATTACTCTTCCTCTTTCAATGCTGTGCGAAGAGCTTTTGCTCTCCTGACCAGCTTCCTGAAGGCTTCCGGGTCGATGGCCTGCCTTCCGTCGGTCACCGCATGAGCGGGATCGTCGTGTACCTCGACCATGATGCCGTCGGCACCTGCAGCCACTGCAGCGAGAGCCATGGGCTCCACGAATTCAGATCTCCCCGTGGCATGGCTCGGGTCCACGATCACGGGAAGGTGGGTAAGTTTTTTGAGCACAGGAACAGCGCTCAGATCCAGAGTGTTCCTGGTATATGTCTCGAAGGTCCTGATGCCTCTCTCACAGAGGATCACGTTGGGATTTCCCTCGTTCATGACGTAGTCAGCTGCGAAGATCAGCTCACGCAGGGTGTTGGAAAAGCCTCGCTTGATAAGCACCGGCTTGCCCAGTCTTCCCACCTCCCTGAGAAGTTCGAAGTTCTGCATGTTCCTGGCGCCCACCTGGATGACGTCCACGTCTCCGAAAAGTCCGATCTGGCTGACGCCGGTGATCTCGCTTATTACGGGCATATCAAAAGCTTTCCCCGCTTCCTCCAGGAAGCGAAGGCCTTCCTCTCCCAGTCCCTGGAAGTTGTATGGCGAGGTCCTGGGCTTGAACGCGCCGCCTCTTAAGATGCAGGCTCCCGTGTCCTTTATCTCACCGGCCACCTTCAGTATGTGCTCCCGGGATTCCACCGAGCATGGCCCTGCGATCACGGTCAGTTCCCCGCCTCCGATCTTAATGTCTCTGACTTCTATGACCGTGTCCTCAGGGTGGGAATGCCTTCCGGCTGCTCCGAATGTATCTTTTGTAAGTCCTTCGTTAAACTCAGGCATGTCTTCTCCTTGTTTCAGCGCAAAACAACCTATACCAAATGTATTATAACAGATAAAGACTGCAAGGTGGTAGTCCTTTTGGACAAAGAAAAAGCCCGCAGCTTGCGCTGCGGGCCGGAAATGACTTAAAGTGTTTCCTTGCTCTTGATCCTGGCGGACTTACCGGTTCTCTGACGCATGTAGTTGAGCTTAGCTCTTCTCACGTCGCCCTTCCTGATAACTTCTACCTTTTCGATCTTGGGTGAGTTGATGGGGAAAGTCTTCTCCACTCCAACTCCGTTGGAGATCTTTCTTACTGTGAAAGTCTCTGAAACTCCGCCGTTCTGTCTCTTAAGGACGAATCCTTCGAAGACCTGGATTCTCTCGCGGTTGCCTTCTTTGATCTTGATATGCACACGTACTGTGTCGCCGATACCAAAGCTCGGGATGTCATTCCTCTCGTAATCTTTTGTGATTGATTTAATGAGGTCCATTATATTTCCTCCTTCCCTCAAAGACGTTCATGGCCGCGCCTATAACTTTCACGCGTAGGCTCCCAGAGGACCGCCCGTAATTCAACTCGTTTAATATACCAAAGAAAAAAGCCTTTTGCAAGTGTTTTTTTCAGGATATTTATGCTCTCGGATGGGTCTTGTCGTAGACATCCTTGATGCGGTTTTTCGTGGCCTGCAGATAGGCCTGGATGGCCGCAACATCCTCGTTGCCCATGAGCTCCTGGATGGACTTCACATCCGCTCCGTTCTGAAGCATATGGACAGCGAAACTGTTCCTGATGACCTGGGGCGTAAGCTTCACGCTGAATTCCCCTTTCTCGCCGTACTCCTTGATGACCTTCCAGAGTCCCTGTCTGGTCATGGGCTCGCCCAGATAGTTTACGAAGAGGCTGGGAACCGACCTGCCCCTTGTGAACTGTGGCTTGGCCTCGTCCAGGTACTTCTGGATGGCGTTCTTGGCGGGACGGCCGATTGGAACTATCCTGGCCTTCACGTGCTCTCCGGAACACTTGACGAAACCCATGTAGAGATTGCAGTCCCCTTCCTCCAGATCTATGAGTTCTGAGGCCTTGATGCCGGTGGCATACATGAGCTCCAGTATGGCCCTGTCCCTGATTCCCTTTACGGTATCATCCGGAAGTGACATGAGCCTGTCGATCTCCTCTATGGAGAGGAACTCGATCTCTTTCTTCTCGATACGGGGTGATTTGATGTCCGCTGTGGGATCTGTCGTGATCACGCCGTTCCTCATCAGGAACTTAAAGAAGGTCTTGATGGATGTAAGCTTCCTGTTCACCGTAGGCTTTGATTTATCAGTCTTTTTGAGCTCGACAAGATAAGCCACAACGTGAGGCCCTGCCACCTGGCTCAGGTCATGGACTCCCTTTGAATTCACGAACCGTTCAAAGTGGTCGATGTCGCTCAGGTAGGCTGTCACTGTGTTGTCGCTCAGCTGCCTTTCTTCTCTTAGATACTTTTCAAAATCTTCGGTAAACAAGTATTATCTCCTTTAATTCCAGAAATGGTGCTTTTGCATTATACTCCCCGCCAATTAAAATATCAACAGAAATCTGTTGATGATATAAAAATTTATGTAAACGAAAATACGGTGGCCTATTTCACCAGCGAATTGGCGTATTCTATGGCGATAATGGTCTTGGCGTCGTCGATCTCTCCCCTCATGACCATCTGGTGAAGGTCGTCTATGCTCCAGTCTTCCATGTCGATGGCCTCGTTCTCGTCGAAGTCAGTCTCCCCCGGCGTAAGCCCCTCCATCAGATATAGATAAAGCACCTCTTCGGAGTATCCCACGGTGGGATAAAACCTGGTAAGATACTTAACTGAGGACGCAGTGTATCCTGTTTCCTCCCTGAGTTCCCTTATGGCCGCATCCATCGGATCCTCACCCGGATCGATCTTGCCCGCAGGCACCTCGAACATGACTTTGCCCGCAGGTTTCCTGAACTGCCTGATCATCGCCATTCTGCGCTCACCTGTGACTGCGATTATGACTGCTCCGCCGCTGTGCTCTATGATCTCTCTGTAGCTGGTGCCGGACTTCACCGTCACCTTCTGCTTCTTGAGATTGATTATCTTTCCCTCGTATATTCTCTCTTCTGAAAGAGTTTTTTCTTCAAAAGTCATTTCTTCCTCCCGTTCAAAAAACGCTGATCTGTAATAATTATTCTATCATTCCGCTGATTTTTCAACCGTTTTTAAGTGGAAATGCCGTGATTTTTTGATATTTGCTCTTGCATTTCAAGATTTTATGTTATATTATCAAATTGTGGTTATCCCCCCTGATAACCTCATAATCTCAAATCCAAAATACCCCTTTTGAACAAAGTAGTCTGCACCTCGCGGACTATTTTGTTATATACCTCACCCATGGAAACATACACCTACAGTTATAAAACTGAATTATTCAGATATCCCATATTCGACGAGTACTTCGGCGGTATGAGTCTCTGCTGCTTCGATATCGAGACCCTGGGGCTGTCCCCTTCCCGCTCACCCATGATCCTGGCAGGATTTCTGGACGTGGACTCAGAGGGAAACGCAGTTAATACCCAGTACTATCTGGACACCCCCGAGGGTGAGGCGGAGCTTCTCAGAAGGACAGTGGAGAAGCTGAACTCCGTAGATATGATCATCACCTACAACGGTAAGAGTTTTGACATTCCCTATGTGCTGAAGAGATACTCCATGATACACGGCAGCGTTCCGGAGATCAGGCCCTTCAACCTGGATCTCTATCAGATGGTCAGGTACGGGAGCTCACTGAAGGATGTGCTCAGCGGCATGAGCCAGAAGCACATCGAAAGATACATGGGCGTTGCGGATGAAAGAGATGACGAGATCTCAGGCGCGGAATCCATACAGCTGTACCAGGCCGCCTTCTATGAGACCGATCCCGTCGTAAGAAGATCCATAGTTGACAAGATCCTGCTTCACAACTCTGACGACGTGGCCCAGCTTTACAGGATCCTGCCCGTCATAAGGCAGTGTGATCTGCACAAAGCACTGATGATGAAAGGATATCCCGTCTCAAGGCACGGTCTTACAAATGTCCTGATCCCGGACAGGCTCACCATCACCCAGAACCGCCTTGTATCCGGCAGGCTCAGGATCACCGGGACCTACCCGGGAGAACCCTTCAGCTATGTGAGTTTTCCTTCCATCGACAGACCCTTTGACGCCGAGTTCCGGACTGACGGAACTTTCGAGATAAGTCTGCCCGTAGAAAGGCGCTCCGGGGCCCTCATTTCCGATCTGAGAGAGTTTCTTCCGGATTTCGAGGATTTCTCCGATTACGGCGGATATGTCAACGGATATCTGATTTTAAAGGAAAACGGAGAACCGAACTGCCGGGAGGTAAATGCTCTTGCACGTAAAATTGTACAAATTGTTTAAAATTTCCACTTGAAATTGCTTCGCAGGTGTTATATAATCACTAAGCGATGTGGCTCTGTGGTCAAGCGGTCAAGACTCCGCCCTCTCACGGCGGCTACCCGAGTTCGAATCTCGGCAGAGTCACCAAGCGAAGACCCGATCCGTAAGGATCGGGTCTTTTTTCGTATCTTATTCTGTCCGGTCTTCCTGAGGCTCTTCTCCCAGCAGAAGCTCCAGCATGCGCTGCCTATGGTTTATGAACATCTCCGTCACCCTGTAGCTCTCGGTATCCTCATATCTCACCGGGGCAAGGGGCGCACTGTCGAAGCTGAGTATCTCGGCGTCAGGGATAGCCAGCAGCACCGGAGAATGGGTGGCCACGATGAACTGTGCCCCCTGAGAGGCACATTCGGCCATCTTTACCAGCATGGCCATCTGTCTCTGTGGAGACAGTGCCGCTTCAGGCTCGTCCATGAGATACAGGCCGCCGGGTCTGAAGTTCTCCTTTGCTACAGACAGAAAACTCTCCCCATGGGACTGACGGTGGAGAAACATAGGATTTCCCCCTTCCCTGCTGTATTCCTCCTCTGCGGTGGCCACGTTATAGAAGCTTTCCGCCCTCAGGAAATATCCCCACTGTGCCCTCCTGCTGCCCCTGGAAAGTGTCAGAGCGCTGCAGAGATCCGAATGAGAGTCATAGGTGGAGAATCTGTAGTTCCTGGTGCCCCCTTCCGGATTGAATCCGTACTGCACGGCTATGGCCTCCAGTAACGTGGATTTTCCTGAACCGTTCTCCCCCACAAAAAACGTGACCGGACGCTTGAACTCCAGTTCATCCAGTTCAGACAGCGCAGGAATGTTCCTGAGATAGCTGTCGCGGCCAATCTTTGACCAGTCTATTCTTAATCCATGTATTATCAGATCAGTTTTTGCGTTCATAATTTCATTCTGAGCCGGGCAAATGTGCCGGTTTTTTTGCTCTCTAGGTACATTATATCGCAAAAAAACATTTTTCAGTACAAAAAATGGTATAACGCATCTGTATAATTATCAGGACGCGGACAGACTGGTATTCGACCTGGAGGATCTTGAATACATGTCCTCCGCAGGTCTCAGAGTCATCCACGCCACCCAGAAGTACATGTCCAAAAAAGGCGGCATGAAGGTCCGCAACCTGAACGATGTCGTCTCTGAGATCTTCGATATAACCGGATTCAGCGACATACTTGACATAGAATGAGTTTTTTGCAGACAAAAAATAAAAGAAGGCAGACCCGCGGGTCTGCCTTTTAGTTTAGTCGACTATCTCTATTCTTCCCTCCACGTGAGCGTCCAGTCCCGGGTGGGTAGTGAAATACTCCTCGATGATGTTGTTCACGCTTGTAGCCACTACTCTGGGTTTGAAGTTCTGCTTGACCTCTTCAAGGGGGACTCCCAAGAACTCATCGAAGTTTGTGTAATGATAGTTCTGGAGACCGATCTTGAAATGGTCATCGTCCTTGATGGGCTTGCCGTTGAAGGTCAGTTCCTCGATCTTGTGTTTGGATTTGGAATACTTGATGTGTACGCCCCTGGAGAACTGATAGAACTCTGTCTCTCCTGTCCATGCTTCGTCTCTTAAGATGAACTGGATCATCCTGCGGAACTGTTCGCCGGTGACCTCCACCATCCAGAGCACATCGTCGAAGGGAGTGTTTTCCAGCATCTCCTGATACTCCACGATGGGACCCATGGCCTGCTTACGGATGGCTCCTGAGCCGAACATCATGATATCGTAGGACGCATCATCCACCATGACGTCAGCGTAGAGGTTGCCCATCTCCGTCTCCTGCTCTCTTCTGGGATGAGTCAGTTCTCTCTCGAACCTGGTGACCACCCTCTTGTACTTCTGATCGGTCACACCCTTGTACTGATCCAGGAGTCCCTGCATCACGTGATCGTTCTCCGCAGCATCCTCATCGATGGGTACACACTTCCAGGTCCAGTTCTCGATCTTCCGGTTCACCTTGTCATAATTGATGTCGAATCTTCCGATGAAATCGGTACCGGTGAAGGCCTGGACGATGGGAATGCCGTTTACGATGGTAGGCTCCTCCATATACGTGTGAGAATGTCCTCCGATGATGAAGTCCACTCCGAAATGCTTGTCCAGTTCCTTGGCAAGCTGTATGTCGTTCTCGTAGCCTATGTGTGTCATCAGTACGGTGATGTCCGTGTCCGTGGTCCTGTAGTTGTCACAGATCACTCCGATCTCCTTGGCCGCCCTCTTCATGTTGACGTAGGAGCCTACTATCTTCTCGGACTTGGTGGTGGAGAGGACCTCCTGGGTAAGGATCCCTATGAAAAGGATCTTGACTCCGTCCACCGTTACGTTGATATACGGCGAAAAAAGCCTTTTGTTGTTCACCGTCACGAAAAGGTCAGTATTGATGATCGGGAAATCCGCGCACTTCTCCAGGAACAGCAGATGCGCAAGACCATAGTCCACCTCGTGGTTCCCCAGAGAAACCACGTCCGGTTTGGTCAGGTTGATCATGTCTATGGTGGACAGACCCAGATACTCTGAATCGATTATGGATCCTCTGAACATGTCCCCCGCTATGACGTATAAGGTGTTCGGATTTGAATTCCTGACACTCTTCAGGTAACCGGAAAGTCTGGGAAGACCGCCGGTCTCCTTGCCGTCTACCATCTCAGGGAGCCAGTCTCCGTGCATATCATTGGAGTGAAGTAATGTTATGTGCGACATGATGACCTCCTTATCTGTAACTCTTAGAGCACTGTTTCACTTATCGTGTGGGTTTATTATATCGCATCTGAGCGCCAAATACAAAAGATATATGACAAAACCCTCACGGTGAGCCATGAGGGTCCCCTATCCGTTGCCGGTTATTTTTCTTTTCTGAAGGTGAGAAGGAACGCTCCCCTTACCTGCACTGATGTTGCCATATAGTCATATGTCACAAGCTCCCAGCCTTCTGCAGCCCTCTCGTTGATGAGCTGATCCAGCATTGCCACGTCTTCATCGTTTACCTTGTCACTGAACCACTTGGAACTGACCCATAAAACCTCTGACCTGTAAGTATACATCGTTATTTCTCCTTTTCTCTATTTAATTTCTATAATATCTTCTTCAATGTCTTCAGGTTCCTCTTCCATCTTCTCTGCACGCTTCCTGTAGAGTCTCATGGAAACGCTGAGAGCGATCATGCAGAGCAGGAATGTTATCACCCCTATCACCGCTCCGGCGGCGATGGCTCCCCACGGTTTGTCAAAGAACCTCATAAGCGATATGGCGTTCACCACACCCATGACCAGACCTGCGATAAGAGAGGCCAGAATATTAGCTGAAGCCTTCGGCTGTATCTTCCTGTCCCAGATGCCGTTTCTGATGCACTCTATGGACACATACAGGCTAATGATCAGAAGTATCGCGCACTCACCGGCGTATACCCTGAAATCCACCCCTGAGGTGATGCTCTGGATCAGCATAGCGGCTAACAGAAGCCAGAATGCCAGCCAGAAACCCTTGTGCTCTATCTTTAGCAGGATCTGCTCCTGCCTCTCATCTAAATTATTCTTCTTTGCCTTCATTTCCTTCATCCTCCCAGAACAGATCGTTCAGGGTCACTCCCAGGGCCCTGCAAATGGCTATACATAGATTTATTGACGGATTGAACTCCCCTGCCTCTATCAGGCCGATGGTCTGCCGGGTGACCCCGGCCCTCTTAGCCAGTTCAGTCTGAGACATGTCCAGTTCGATCCTTCGGAATTTCATTTTAAGGTTCCTCATGCGATTGCCTCCTTACAATGCAAAGTATATATTGCATCGTTTACAATGTCAAGTATATTTTGCATATATTTTTTATATTTTGCAAAATAATTTTATTTTTTGCACCTCACATGCACAAAAACAGCCCCGCAGGGCTGTTTCCTCCAGATCATATTAGATAAGCTAGTCTAAATATCATTATATAGATCCCAGACATATCTGCCTGCGGCCGTGTCGAAAAACCGGTCTCCGCCTCCGTCCACAAAGGAATAGACGGGCATGACCCTGTTCTCCACTGTCTCTTCTGCGATCGCCTTCTCCAGAGACCTCAGCATCTTCTCCTTGTCTTTCGGAAGTGTGCCTCTCACTCTGTATCCGATGTAATCGTGGAATCCGTCAAATTTGATTGCATGATCCCCATCCACATCCATATGGCTTATGAGCGTGTGCGCTTCCTTTAGATTCTCAAGTTCAGAGGACGGAACGAAGTTCCCGCTGCAGATGTCCTCGTAAAGCGGCACCATGTCATGCAGGAACAGCGAGAAGTTCA
>JAEEGI010013166.1_pt1 | contig 17577 bp, 17 predicted proteins | sample 8958751 | NCBI WGS metagenome assembly JAEEGI01 (sample SAMN16246545, study PRJNA631951) | gut metagenome | biome: gut microbiome; feature: rumen; material: KS-attached | host: Bos | place: Iran: Karaj | collected 2018-10
CTCGTGGGCTGAATGATAGGGGCTGAACGGTGCCCTCCAGCTGCCGTCGGAGAGCCGGCCACGTGCCTGGAGGGTTTCCTTGTCCATGTAATTCCTGTAGGAATGGCTGCGCTCACGGAAATACCCGGCATCTTCCTTCTTCCCGAGGCTTTCGGCGGCGGATGCCATCGCACCGTCAGCTATCGCATATTCCATGTCATAGGCTACGGACTGGTTGAAAAGGTCGGAAGGGATGTAACCGTAGCGCTTCCTCAGGTCCTGGCCGCGGTCATCTCCCATGGCGGTGGTTTTCAGGGCATTCCATGCATCTTCCTTGTTTATGCCGGGGATATCCTTCACGACGGCGTCAGCGACTGCGATGATTCCGGGATTACCGACCATGCAGTCGGTCTCGTTGCCCATGAGATGCCAGACGGGCAGACGTCCCTGCTCGTCGCAAATGCGGATCATCGTGTTGACCATGTCGGCTTCCCTGTCGGGATGGATGATCGTCATGAGGGGCATCTGGGCGCGGTAAGTATCCCAGAGGGAGAAGGTGGTGTAGTTAACGAAGCCTCCATCCAGATGGATCTCGCCGTCGGCTCCGCGATACTCTCCGTTGACGTCGCAGAAAGTGGACGGGACTATCATCGTGTGATACAGGGCAGTATAGAATATCGTCCTTGTGTCGGCATCGGCAGTCTTCACCTTAACTCTTGAGAGCTCCTCGTTCCAGGCTGTCCTCGCAGCTTCCGAAGTGGCCTCGAAGTCCCATCCGGGAAGTTCCGTTTCCATATTCAGCCTGGCGTTCTCCTCGCTCACGGGAGAAACGGCCACCTTGACCATTATCTGATCCCCGTCAGCCGTACGGAAACCGGCACGGCCATAATTGACGGAAAGGGTATTGCCGTTGATCTCCCTCTCCCTTACAGGAATGACCTCGAAGAAATCGAAGGGCTTGGAGAACTGCGCGTAGAAGAATATCTTCTGGTTCCTTGCCCAACCGGAGGAGAAACGGTAACCCTTGAGGGTGCAACTGTCCACCTTTTCGAATCCGGTGGAATACGCCGAATCCCAGCAACCTCCGTTCTCGAGGTCTATGACGATCGCGGCCTGGTCGGATGCGGGGAAGGTGTAACGGCTAAATCCTACACGGTTGGTGGCTGTCATCTCAGCCGTGATCCCATATCTCAGAAGAGGAACGCTGTAGTAGCCCGGCCTTGCGACCTCCTTGCTACGGTCGGCATAGGACCACATGCCCGAAAGCGGATCCTTCTCGGTTCCACGGGAATACTTGACAGGACCCGTGACGGGCATAAGCGTCACGTCGAAGAGGTCGCCTATTCCTGTACCGCTCAGATGGGTATGGGAGAAGCCTATGACGGTCGAGTCACTCACGTGATAGCCGGAGCACCAATCCCATGACTGGGGGATGCTGGTAGGGCCCAGCTGGACGGCTCCGAACGGCACGCTGGCTCCGACGAACACGTGGCCATGCCCTCCCGAACCGATCTTGACATTGACGAATTCCGTCAGGTCGTTCCCGGATGCGGAACCGCCGTTGCAGCCGGAGACCAAGGCGGCGACAGCCGCCAGGATGGTTATTCCTATATGTTTCATCTGGTATGGATTTGATGCCGCTAATTTAACATTTTTATTTATATTTGTCTTTTACGAAAACAAGACTTGCCATGGGCTTTTTTACATTTCCAGGCCAGCAGGAACACAGGAAGTTCAACTACAGGCCTATCTATTACGACAAGGATGAGGAGGAGCGCCGCCGCGTGTTCGGAAAGGTGGACGGTACCCTCGATGCCGAGAAAGAAAAGGAAAAGGAAGCCGGTGAATACAAAGCCGGAGCCTACATCCGTGGTTCCTGGCGTGACGGTAATTACGCCAAGAGGGACAGCGGGGCTACGATCGCCCAGAAAATAATCGGAATCGTCGGGCTCATCCTCCTGGCAATGGTCCTGATCTATCTGTGCAAATTCTACATGTTGCTCTAGGATGGACCTGAGGATACTGCCGGGGAACATAGCCAACATGATCGCCGCGGGAGAGGTCGTCCAGAGACCTGCTTCCGTGGTCAAGGAACTTATGGAGAATTCCGTGGATGCCGGGGCCGACCAGGTGTCCGTAGTGATTGCGGATTCCGGAAGGACCCTGATCCAGGTGATAGACAACGGTTGCGGAATGACTCCGGATGACGCCGTGCTTTGCTTCGAGCGCCATGCCACTTCCAAGATAGCCACTGCCGAAGATCTGCAGCAGATATTGACTTTCGGTTTCCGCGGAGAGGCCCTGGCCTCGATAGCCGCTGTCTCCGAGGTCACCTTGAAGACCCGAACCGAGGATAATGAGACAGGCTGCCAGGTGGAGTTCGCCGCATCCAGCCATCTCTCCACCAAGGAGGTCAGCGCCCCGAAAGGAACCAATGTGGCTGTCAGGAACCTTTTCTACAATATTCCGGCAAGAAGGAAGTTCCTGAAATCGGATAACGTGGAGTTCAAGCACATCGTGGAAGAATTCAGCAGGGTGGCACTGACCAGGCCTGAAATCGGTTTCTCCCTCAGCCACAACGGTAAGGACGTATTCGTGCTGAAACCCGCCAAATCTCTTAAATACAGGATTATGGACCTGATGGGTCCGTCTGTCGCTTCGGATCTCGTGGACGTTTCCGCAGATACTTCCGTCGTCAGCCTCAGGGGCTTTGTCGGACGCCCGGACACGGCGAAAAAGACTCTCGGCAACCAGTTCTTCTTCGTAGGCGGGAGGTACTTCAGGAGCCCGTATTTCCACAAGGCCGTGATGAAAGCTTATGAAGGGCTGGTTCCCGAAGGGGTGACGCCTTCATACTTCATATATCTCGAGACTGATCCGAGGTCCATCGACGTCAACATCAGCCCGACCAAGACGGAGGTCAAGTTCGAAGACGACTCCTTCCTGTTCCAGGTCATCTACGCAGCCGTCAAGGAGACCCTCGGCAAGAATTCTTTCGCAGGAGGCATAGACTTTTCCAACCCGGAGGCCAACGACATGCCGGTCCTGGGCAGGCATTTCTCCGAATATACTCCCGATTCCGCCCCCAAGGTCCAGGTCGACCCTGACTACAACCCCTTCGAACCCATATTCAATGAAGGGCGCTATGTGGAAAAGCGCGAGGATTACGGCAAACTGTTTGAAGACAAGGTACTTCCGGTTACCCAGACACTTATCCTTGACGGGAAATACATATTGTCACCCACGAAAGGAGGCCTGATGGTTGTAAATGTCAGAAGGGCCCGCGAGAGGGTGCTGTATGACAGGGCGCTTGCAGCCCTTACGAAGAACGGCCACGTTACGCAGGCCAATATGTTCCCGGTCAAGGTTGTGGTCGGGACGGCCAACAGGACTTTGTTCGATTCCAAGTCGGTCCTCCTATCCTCACTGGGTTTCGATATAACCCCATTCGGTACCGATACCGTTGTGGTTAGCGGTGTGCCCGAGGGTTATTCGGGCGAGCCCGGCAAAGTACAGACAATGGTGCAGGACCTTCTGCTCATACTCTCCGACGACAGCGCCTCGCTGCCGGGAGTGATGGAGTCCGCCATGGCGGAAAAGATAGCCATGCTCGGAGCCACATCGGCCGAGCCGCTGTCTTCCCCCGTGGAAGCGCGCAATCTGATGGACGCCCTGCTCGCCAGTGCGAATCCTGAGCTCACCAGCAACGGTAGGAAGATAATGACAGTGATGTCACTGCAACAAATTGAACGTTTATTCTGACAACAACCATGGCACAATACTACGGATACGACAACAACCAGGGCGGAATGATGGGAAGGCTTTTCGGAAACATTCCGGAAGTGACCAGGAATCTCTTCATCGTGAATGCCCTGATGTTCATCGCGACCCTGATCAACCAGAATTTCATGGTGGGGACCTTCGCCGTGTTCTACCCCAAGTCCCCGTTCTTCCGCTGGTGGCAGCCGGTCACCTACATGTTCATGCACGGGAATTTCTGGCACATCTTCGTGAACATGTGGGGACTCCTGATGTTCGGTTCCGCTCTTGAAAGGGCCATCGGTTCGAAGAAATATCTGCTGTTCTTTTTCGTGACCGGCCTCGGAGCCCTGCTGATCCACTTCGGAGTCCAGTATCTCCAGGTCCAGTCCCTGATGGCAGCCGGAGCATCCTCCCAGCAAGCCTATTATGACATACTCCGCACCCCGACCCTCGGAGCATCCGGAGCCCTTTACGGAATCCAGATCGGCTATGCGATGCTCTATCCCAATGACAAGTGGACGCTCCTGTTCCCTCCCGTGACCTTGAAAGCCAAATGGTTCGTACTTATATTCATAGGTATTGAACTGTTCACCGGAGTGACCGGGACCCTGGACGGAATCGCCCACTTCGCCCATCTAGGCGGAGCCCTCTTCGGTTTCCTCATGATCCTATACTGGAAGAAGAAAGGAACTCTCTGGAAGTACTAAGGATTCGGGAATGGCCAGGAAGAATCGAACCAAAGGACTGATGGACATCACCGCAAGGGCGATGATGCTGCTTGCGGCCTTCATGCTTTTCCTGACCTATGCTTCGATGGTAGTCAATCCTGCGAAAGCATGGTACATGACTGTCGTCGGCCTGCTTTTCGTGCCGATGGTACTCCTGAACCTGCTGTTGCTGGTCTGGGCACTCCGCAGGAAATCAGGTGCATTCCTGATTCCCCTGCTGGCCCTTATCCCCGCCGTCATATTCATAGGCCGCTACTTCCAATTCTCTTCCGGGGGAGAAGAGGCGGCCGGGCAGACTGTAAAGATCGTTTCCTACAACGTAGGCCGTTTCCAGATGGGCAAATACCTGGCAGGCAAGGACTCGGTGGAGTCGTTCATCAGGGAAACGGACGCCGACATCGTATGCCTTCAGGAAGTCGACCTCAGCGGGGAATACGATGTCAACGGTTTCTTCAAGAAATATTTCCCGGAATACAATGCGGGCTACTTCATGTTCGTCAACGACGAGGGTTCGTACGGCAATGTCACCCTCAGCCGTTTCCCCATCACCAGCAAGGGACGGCTGCAGTTTGACAAGAGCTCGAACCTGGCCATATACACGGACCTGAAGATAGGGGACAATTCCACGATAAGGGTATACAACTGTCACTTCGAGAGCTACAACATCTCCCTCGCCAGGCTGGTAAAATCCTGGAGAAGGGACAGCACCATAGTCAGGGACACCGAGGAGAAGATCAAACGGTCGATCTCGATGAGGCCGGTCCAGGTCAACCAGGTCATGTCCGACATAGAAGAATGCCCCGTTGAAGCCATAGTGGCCGGAGATTTCAACGACAATCCTCTGTCCTATACGTATTATCGCCTGAGAAAAGGCAGGAAGGACACCTTCGTCGAAGCCGGGAAGGGTTTCGGGGCAACTTATTCAGGCCTTTGGCCGCTTGTCAGGATTGACTACGTCCTTTATCCGAAGCATTTCAAGGCGGTCAGCCACAGCACGCCGCGCCTGAAATATTCCGACCATTATCCGGTCGTGGCAGAGATTTCCCTTTGATACGATGCAGGCCGCAGGCTACTGCACCGACGTCATGTCGATCAGATTGTTCAACAGCGCATAAACCGTCAAGCCCGCGACCGTCTTGATACCGGTCTTGCGGGTTATGTTCTTGCGATGGGTGATGACGGTGTAAATCGAGAGGTTCAGCTTGTCGGCTATCTCCTTGTTCAGCATACCCTTCGCCACGCAGACCAGGATTTCCTTCTCCCTGGCGGAAAGTTCCCCTTCGGCAGGCTCGGGAGCCGGGTCCTGGAGTTTGGTGTCGATAGCGTTCCTAAGCTTCCGGACCAGCTCATCCTGCCGGTCATACAGGGAGACCGAACCGTCGTACTGCCTGAGCACGTCCTCGGTAACGGCCGGACCGTCAAGCGCAATCACGATGGAATCACAGACATCGGCCAGCATGTTCCTCGCCTCCTTCCTGCTGCGGAAATCAAGGATCACGGGATCGATGATGACCACATCCGGGTCAAATCCCCTGAGCCTGGTCTCGCACGTCTTGGAATAATCGTGGAAGACCTCCAGGACAGAGAAACTGCCGGAATCTTCAAGGATGCTTGCCAGTCCCTTCGCAATGATCTCCGAGGGAATTATCAGGGCTACTGTCTTCCTACTTTCCATCGTTCTCCAGATTTCTGACCATGGGCACAAGGATGCCGTCCTCAACGAAAGTATGGCGCCTGAGATCGTCGCGGAGACGGTATACGGAAAGGAGGACCCACATCTTTAGCTCCTCGTCGCATTCAGCCGGAAGGTACTTCATCACGATATTCTTCATATCCTCCAGTTTCTCGTCCACGCTTTCGTGATGCTCCTCGAACTGGTCTATCGTATAGCCTTCCGGTCTCTTACCTTCCATCATGGCTTCGACATACGGGAACACCTCATCCTCCTCCCTGGCAAAATGCTTCTCAAGTTCCGCCTTGTAGTCGAAGAAGAACTTCAGGACCGCTTTCTTGCGTCCTTCGTCGCAAGGCGAGACCAGACGGTCGAAGGCTGTCTCCAGATTCCTGAGAGCGATACCCGTGTAGTAGAGGTGGGAGCCTCGCAGGTAGCGCAGGATATCCTTGAGGCTCGCAGCGGCTATGTCGGAATCAGACGGACGGTGATCCGGGAACGAATAGACATTGCAGATCAGCAGGAATGACGCGGGATCGATGCCGTCGAGGGCACAGGCCTCGGAAGCCGGCAAGCCGGCATGCCTCAAGTCTATACCCATACGGGAAATGACCTGGACCAGGTTGTAGTCCATGTCGATTATGTCCGACAGTTTCAGGTCGGGAGTGAATATCTGTTTCATGAAGTAAATATACTAATTATATCAGCAAGGCGGTGATATGGAATCCGATGAAGGCGCATACCCAAGCTATCACCATCGTATATGCACAGACAGCGATCGCCCATTTCCACTTGCCGGTTTCGTTCTTTATGGCCACGAAAGTCGCTATGCACGGGAAATACAGCAGGATGAACAGCATGAAAGCCACAGCCGCGGGAAGGGTCACCGATGAGGTGAGGGCCGACTGCAGTTGGGTACTGTTCTCATCCATGTCGGAATCGGAAGCATACATAACCCCGAGGGTACTGACGACCAATTCCTTTGCCACGACACCGGACAGCAGGCTGATGTCCATCTTCCAGTCGAAACCCAAAGGATCGAGGGCTGGGGAAACTGCCTTGCCGATCTGCCCTATGTAGGAATGCTCCTGCTGGTATTCAGTGTCACGCCCCGAGCGCGGGAAATAACCCAGGCACCAGATCACCACGGAACCGATCAGGATGGTCGTAGCCATCTTTTCAAGGTACTGCTTTCCTTTCTCCCAGGTGTGCCTCCAGATAGCCTTGCCAGTAGGAATACGGTACGGGGGCAGTTCCATTACGAAGGGAAGGTCGTCTTCCTTGATGAAACGGCTGAGCACCATGGCGGAAAGGATGGCCAGCAGGACTCCGGTGAAATATATGCCCAACAGGGCCAGGGCGGAATGATGCGGGAAGAAAGCACCCGCAAGCAGGACGAAAATCGGGAGCCGGCCTGCGCACGACATGAAAGGAATTATGGCTATTGTGATCAGCCGGCTCTTTCGACTTTCTATCGCCCTCGTGGCCATGATCGCCGGCACGTTGCATCCGAATCCCATGACCATCGGGATGAATGACTTGCCGTGAAGGCCTATCTTATGCATGAGCTTGTCCATGATGAAGGCAGCGCGGGCCATATAGCCTGTATCCTCCATGATGGACAGGAAGAAATACAGTATGAGTATGTTGGGCAGAAACACGAGTACGCTTCCGACCCCGGCGATGACTCCGTCGACGAGTACGTCCTTGAGCCATCCGTCCTTCATGAAGGTGGCTACGAAATCCCCGAACTTGCCTACCAGCCAGTCGATCCAGTTCATCGGATACTCTCCGAGCGAGAATGTCGCCTGGAAGATGACGTAAAGCATAAGGAGGAATATCGGGAAAGCCGCCCACTTGTTCGTGACCACGGAATCTATCTTCTCGGTCCAGGACTTCTCCCCGACCGGTTCGATATGCCTGACATAGGTCTTGGACAGCACATCATGGACGAAACGGTACCTCCGTTCGATGTCTTCGGACTCCTCCCCCACTATGACCTTGTCGACGGACACAGGTTCCTCGGGTCCGGGATTGTCCGCCACTTCAAGCACGGTATCTAAAAGCTGGGGAATTCCCTCACCCGTTCTGCACACCGTGGGACAGACAGGCATCCCAAGCAGATGGCCGAGCCACTTTGTGTCGAGACGGTCTCCCCTCTTCTTCAACTCGTCGTACATGTTCAGGGCCATCACCACCTTGAGGTTCATGTCCCTGACCTGCGTGGTAAGATAGAGGTTCCTCTCAAGGTTTGAAGCGTCCACCACATTGATTACCACATCGGGGGTCTTCTCCATCAGGTTCTCCCTGACGTAACGTTCTTCTGGGGAAAAAGCGGACAATGAATATGTCCCCGGCAGGTCGACGAAGACCAGCTTGCGTCCCTTGTAAGTGAAATGGCCTTCCTTGGCATCCACCGTCACGCCGCTGTAGTTGCCCACGTGTTCGTGACTGCCCGACGCCAGGTTGAAAAGCGATGTCTTGCCACAATTGGGATTACCGACAAGGGCGATCCTGATGGTACCGGATTTGTCGGCATTGTAATCCTCCTCGGAACAGATGTCGATAAGGGCGGCTTCGTCACGCCTGAGGGAGACCTTGTAGCCCATTATCTCATATTCGATGGGATCCTTGAGCGGAGCGTTAAGGATGGTGTTGACCTTCTTCCCGGGAATGAAGCCCATCTCGATGAGCCTTTTCCGGAAGTTGCCCTGTCCACCTACCTTTACGATTATCCCTGAGCTGCCTGTATTGAGATCCGACAATTTCATTGTCGCAAAAATAGGCATTATTTCAAAGACAGGCAATCACAAGATATTGGTATTGGGGCCCACTCACTAATTATTTGTTGGATTTTCAGAATAGCGGAAAAATCCCGACCTTTGTAAGGATATGCTTTCGGAAAAAAAACTGATAATTTCCACCACTTCCTTCAAAGGCACGCTTGCGGAGCAATGCAGGAGGATACTTGACCGGACGGATCCCGACAGAATCGTCCTGAGCCTGGTATTATTCTTCGATGTCGAAGCCGCAGGCTCCTATGATTCTGCCAGGAGCACCATCACGGAAGAATGCCGGCGGTTCTTCGGAATGCGTATGCCAATGGTGACCTGCGTGGCTCAGAAACCACTGGAATCTGCCTTATCAGCCGAAGTCCTGTATCTTCACGGCAACGGAACGGTCGAATTCAACGATGACTACCTGGTGATCCGTTCCGGGGACACTTCCGAGCTCATCACCAAAGGCATCCAGTTCCCCGGTTCGGAAGATACCGGAGAACAGGCCGCAAGGGTATTCGCAAGGATCGGGGAAATCCTCGACAGTGAAGGTTTCAGGACCGGGGACATAGTCCGCCAGTGGAACTACATCGAAAGCATAACAGGGATGACCGGCGGCATGCAGAACTACCAGATGTTCAATGACGCAAGGTCCGCATTCTATTCCGGCACGGACTGGACCAACGGTTATCCGGCAGCCACGGGTATAGGCAGTTCCGCAGGCGGCGTGGTAGTTTCCATATACGCCGTCTCCGGTTCCGTCAAGGTAAGCCGGCCCGTGGACAACCCCATCCAGGTGCCTGCCCACCGGTATTCAGGCCGGGTGCTGGTACAGGGCCGCGAAGCGGTAAGGACCACTCCGAAATTCGAGCGGGCCAGGCTGCTGGACGATACGGTACTGATTTCAGGTACAGCCGCGATCAAGGGGGAGAACAGCGACATCTCATCCGATCCCGGTCTCCAGGCCGAGGCGGCGATCGATGTCGTGGAGCATCTTGTCCGGCCCGGGAACATCTTCCCGGGTTGCAGGAGGTTCAGGTTCGGAGCCTTGAGGATATACATAAAGCACGAGGAGGATGCCGGTGCGATCATCAGCACCGTCAAGGACCGCTGGAAAGGCGTTCCCATGCATTTCCTCGTCGCTGACATCTGCCGGCCGGAGCTTCTGCTCGAGATTGAAGGCACAGGCAGCGTAAGACGTTTCCTGGAGTGCTGCTGCACCGATGCAGACGAGGCCGCCGAGGCCCAGGAAGGAGGCGCGGGGAGGATCGAACTCTGCGAGGACCTTCCTTGCGGAGGGGTGACACCGTCCAGGGAGAATATCGAAAGGGTACTGGAAAGTGTGGACATCCCCGTCAATGTCCTTATCAGGCCGCGCGGCGGAGACTTCGTCTACGATGAGAAGGAGATCAGCCTCATGCTAGACTCCGTCGCCATGTGCAGGAAACTGGGAGTCAACGGGGTCGTGATAGGTGCCCTCAAGGAAGACGGTTCCGTGGACATCGGGACTGTCAGCAGGCTGATGAAGGCCGCCGAGGGACTGCAGGTCACTTTCCACCGTGCATTCGACGAATGTTCGGATCCGTTCGGATCACTTGAGGATATCATCCGTCTGGGCTGCGACCGGCTTCTCACCGCAGGACACGCCTCCGATGTGGACGAAGGCCGTGAAATGTTGAAGCAGCTGAATGATAAAGCGGCAGGAAGGATAATCATCCTTGCAGGGTCCGGGGTACGTCCCGCCAACATAGACAGCCTGGAAGAAAGCACAGGCATTACTGAATTCCACTCATCTTCCCACGGAGCGGACGGCCGGACTTCCGCCGGAACCGTTGCATTGATGACCGGTTGCTGATATGGTATCTCTCTGGCAGATATTCGCAGTCTTCGCCAAGATCGGAGCCTTTACGATAGGAGGTGGGTACGCCATGATCCCTCTTATCAGGGACGAACTCGTGAAGAAGGGATGGATATCGGAGGAAGAGATACCCGATATAGTCGCCCTGGCGCAATCCGCTCCCGGAGTACTTGCCGTCAACATGTCCATTTTCGCCGGCTACAAGATGCGCGGAGTCAAGGGCAGCATAGCCGCCACCCTGGGCTCCATACTCCCCTCTTTCCTGATAATCCTGCTGATCGCGATGCTTTTCACCGGCTACAAGGACAATCCGGTGGTTGTCAGGATATTCAAGGGCATCCGTCCCGTAGTGGTATCCCTTATCGTAGTGCCCATGATCAACATGGCGCGCAAGGGCAACAAGACGTGGTGGGCCTGGCTGATCAGCGGAGTGACCCTGTTCCTGGTCGCATTCATGAATTTCTCGCCCATCTACATCCTGCTCGTACTTCTCACACTCGCCCTTTGTTTCACCCTGATCAAGGAAAGGAGGTCCGGCAATGGGTGATCCGGGCATATATCTCCAGCTGTTCTGGGTGTTCTTTGTGATCGGCCTCTTTACTTTCGGAGGCGGTTATGCGATGCTGTCCCTGATCCAGACACAGGTCGTCGTCACCCATTCCTGGCTGACTGAAAGCGCATTCACGGACATCGTCGCCATCTCCCAGATGACTCCGGGGCCGATAGGGATAAACAGTGCGACCTACGTCGGATATGAAGTCCTGCGGCAGTCCGGGGCCACCCATCTGGCAGGCATCCTGGGTTCCATGACCGCGACATTCGCCGTCATGCTGCCCTCTTTCATAATCGTACTGACAATAGTCAGGTTCTACACCAGGTTCAAGGACAACAAGATATTCGAAGGTGTGATGAGCTGGCTGCGTCCTGCGGTGGTCGGACTGATCGGAGCCGCGGCCCTGATCCTGATGTTCAAGGTGGACTGGAACGGAGCACGGGCAGGCATCTCCATAGTCAGGGAGAATTTCCAGGACTGGACCAGCTGGCTGCTGTTCGCCGCGGCGGTCATTGCCTCGCTGTTCTTCAAGGTCGGTCCTATACCCGTCATAATCACCGGAGGCATACTGGGCTTGCTCATCTACTAGGTTTTTTGTAAATTGCCTAGGTTATACGATTATTTCAAATATTCACGATAAATGAGACAGTTCTTCAGACTAATCGTACTCGCATGCCTGCTGGTACCCGCCACGCTGGCTGCAAAGAAGACCGAAACGGTCATCAACGTCATTCCTTATCCCCAGAGCGTCGAAATAGGCAAGGGCACCTTCAAGGCCGCCGGAGCCAACTTCAACTGTGACCAGGCGATAGATGCAAAGAGCCTGAACCTGATCAGGGAATTCGCCAGCAGGATGACATTCGTCTGCGGAAGGACCAATTCCTTCGCCACCCCCGTCGGGCTGCAGAAAGTGCTCGCAACCGGCAAGATGAAAGGCTTTTTCTTCTTGAAGGATGCTTCGAAGGGCCCGGAAGAGTATTCCATCGACATCAACAAGAAGAGTTGCGTCGTCCGTGCCGCCGGGTACAACGGCTTCCTCTACGCGATACAGACCCTGAAGCAGCTTACGGACGTGGAGATATTCAGTGAGCAGGTAAACCCTTCACAGAAATTCCTCTTCCCCTGCGTGTCCATCAAGGACAAGCCCCGCTTCGGTTACAGGGGCATGCACCTCGATTGCGCCAGGCATTTCTTCCCCGTCGAGGAAGTCAAGAAGTATCTCGACATCATGGCTGTCTACAAGCTCAACCGCATGCACTGGCACATCACTGACGACCAGGGCTGGAGGGTCGAGATAAAGAAATACCCCAAGCTGACCCAGGTCGGTGCCTACCGCAACGGAACGATGGTTGGCAAGAACTTCCGGTCCAACGACGGAGTACGCTACGGCGGCTATTATACCCAGGACCAGATCAAGGACATCGTGGACTATGCCGCCAACCTCGGAATCACGATCGTTCCCGAGATCGACCTTCCCGGACATATGATGGGTGCACTCGCAGGCTATCCTGAACTGGGATGCAGCGGCGGACCTTACGAAGTCTGGACCATCTGGGGAGTTTCCGACAAGGTGCTCTGCCCCGGCAAGGAAGAGACTTTCAAATTCCTCGAGGACGTGCTTACAGAGATCATGGACCTATTCCCTTCCGAATATATCCATATCGGCGGAGACGAGTGTCCCAAGACCGAATGGGAGAAGTGCCCCGACTGCCAGGCAAGGATCAAGGCCCTCGGAATCAAGGGAGACTCAAAGCATACCGCCGAGCAGTATCTCCAGAGCTACGTGACCGCCAGGATCCAGAAGTTCCTCAATGACCACGGACGCAAGATCATCGGCTGGGATGAGATTCTCGAGGGTGAGCTCGCTCCCGGAGCGACCGTAATGTCCTGGAGAGGCGTCAAGGGCGGTGTACAGGCTTCAGCGATGGGCTTTGACGTCATCATGACCCCCAACACCTACTGCTACTTCGATTACTACCAGAGCAAGGAGCAGGACAAGGAACCCCTCGCCATAGGCGGACATCTTCCCATCGAGCAGGTCTACGGTTACGAGCCTTTCGAAGGACTCGACGCCTCACAGCAGAAGCATATCCTTGGAGTCCAGGCCAATCTCTGGACTGAATATATCGCCACACCCGAGTACCTCGAATATATGCTCCTCCCGAGGATGAGTGCACTGAGCGAGGTCCAGTGGTGCCAGCGTGAAGGCAAGGACTTCGAGCGTTTCTCCGCAGCCATGAGGGCGGAATCTTTCAAGATATTCGATACCCTCGGATACAATTACCGTAAATTCTAGTTTCAACGATATGAAGAATATTCTATTTGGAATCGCATTGGCGGCTGCCGCCACGATGGCATTCAGCTGCGGCAACCAGTCCAAGAAAGCCGAGGCTGAAGCCCAGGCGGAACAGGCAAGGCTGGATTCGATAGCCGCCGCCGAACAGGCCGCAAAAGAAAAGACAGCAATGGAAATCATGTCAAATCTCCCTGAAGAACCGGTATTCGAGATCGTCACGAACCTCGGAACTATCACGGTCAAACTCTACAGCAAGACTCCCAAGCACAGGGACAACTTTGAGAAACTGGCCCTCACAGGCTATTTCGACGGCCTCCTCTTCCACAGGGTCATCAACGGATTCATGATCCAGGGCGGAGATCCCTACACCCGTGACACTTCCGCCGCTGCGGTTGCGAAATACGGACAGGGCGGCCCCGGATACACCATTCCGGCTGAATTCGTTCCTGAATACAAACACAAGAAAGGCGCTCTCGCCGCCGCCAGACGCGGAGACGTAGCGAATCCGATGAAGGAATCTTCAGGCTCACAGTTCTATCTTGTACAGGACGAACAGGCCTGCGCCCAGCTCGACGGAGCCTATACGGTTTTCGGAGAGACCATCAAGGGACTTGATATCATAGACAGGATCGCCCAGGTGGCAACCGATCCCAAGGACAGGCCGGTCATGGATGTAAGGATCCGCAAGGTCCGTCTCGAAGGGGACAACACGCCCATCCCGGATCCTCAGCTGCAAGGGGCAAAGGGACCTGCAAGCGCCCCGAACGCCGTTCCCGGCGAATCAGTACGCATGGGCAAACACGTCGTCACCAAAATCAAACCGGAAAACCAGAATTAACCAATCGATGGCGTAGTTTTTGCAGGTAAAAAATACGAATAGTTTTTTCATAGGTTAAGTTTTAGGTTAGAATTGCGAACGGCCCTTGCAGAGATTGCACGGGCCGTTCATTGATTCTGATATTTGGGTAAATCCCTTAGTCGTTGAGAGAGTAACGGCGGAAAGCAACCACCTTTGCATCCTTGTCGACTGACTTGATGTAGTCGGCTACGGAAACCTTCTCATCAGACTGGACGAAATCCTGATTCTCGAGGGTGTTCTCCTTGAGGAACTTCTGGACACGGCCGTTGGCGATGTTCTGGATCATCTGCTCGGGCAGGTTGGCAGCCTTCTCGGCACCGACCTTGGCAATGATCTCACGGGCCTGTGCGGCTTCAGCGGGAGTGATCCAACCCTTGGCGGTGTTGGACTCGATGTGATCCTCGCTGTCCACATGGGCAGGATTGATGCCGACCTTCTTCAGGGCAGCGTCGATTGCCTTCTGGACCTGCTCGTCCTTGGTCTTCTGGATCGCGACGGCGCGCTCGTTGTCGATGACCTCCTTAGGGCAGTCATCCTCGGAGACTGCGACGGGGTTCATGGCAGTGATCTGCTGGGCGATAGCCCTTCCGAGATCCTCGGGAACCACCTTGTTGAAGGAGACGATTGCACCGAGCTTGCCGTTGAAGTGGACATACTGTCCCACGAACGGAGCCTCGAGAGCGGCATAGTAAGCAAGGACATGCTTCTCACCGGTCTTTCCTGTCTGGGCGGAAATCTCTTCCTCGACAGTGTGGCCGTTGGAGCACTTGCAAGCCTTGAGAGCCTCTGCATCGGCCGGGAAAGCGGCGATAGCTGCATCGGCGATCTCTGCTGCGAGAGCCTTGAAGTCAGGAGTGGCGGAGACGAAATCAGTCTCGCAACCAAGGCAGACGATGATGGCCTTGTCACCATTGGTGCGTACGAGTACTGCACCCTCGGAGGTTTCGCGGTCAGCCCTCTTGGCAGCCACGAGCTTACCCTTCTCACGGATGATCTTGACCGCCTCTTCGAAATTGCCGTTAGCCTCGTTAAGGGCATTCTTGCAATCCATCATGCCGGCAGAAGTCATCTTGCGTAATTTCATTACGTCTTGTGCTGTAATTGCCATAAGTCGTTCTCCTTTAAATTATTCAGCCTTGGGTTCTTCAGTAGCGGGTGCTTCGACAGGCTCAGCAACCGGGGCAGGCTCGGCAACCGGAGCGGCCTCCTCGACGGGGGCGGACTCAGCGGTCACGTCAACGGGCTTGGCGCTCTTGCGGGCGCGGAGCTTCTTGCCGGTAGGATTGGCGAGGGCCTCACCTTCAGCTGCCTCTTCGGCAACTTCCTTATCCTTCTCAAGCTTCCTCTCGCTGAGACCTTCTTCGATGGCCTGGCAGAGGATGTTCATGACGAGCTCGATGGACTTGGTGGCGTCATCATTGGCCGGTATCACATAATCAATAGGGGTGGGATCGCAACAAGTGTCAACCATTGCGAATACCGGTATGTTAAGACGGTTGGCCTCCTTGACGGCATTGGCCTCTTTCTGGATATCGACGACGAAGAGGGCGGAGGGAAGACGGCTCATGTCCCTGATGGAACCGAGGTTCTTCTCAAGCTTCTCCCTCTGACGGTTGATCTGAAGGCGCTCCCTCTTGGCGAGCTTGTCAAATGTACCGTCTTCCTTCATCTTGTCGATGGTGTTCATCTTCTTGACAGCCTTACGGATTGTCGGGAAGTTGGTAAGCATACCACCAGCCCAACGCTCGGTAATGGATGGCATGTTGACTGCCGTAGCCTTCTCAGCAACGATCTCCTTCGCCTGTTTCTTGGTGGCGACAAAGAGGATCTTGCGGCCTGAGCGCGCAAGTTCTTTCATTGCATCGGCAGCCTCGTCTATCTTGACGATGGTCTTGTGCAGGTCGATGATGTGGATCCCGTTCTTCTGGTCGAAGATGTAAGGGGCCATCTTGGGATTCCATTTCCTGGCCAGGTGGCCGAAATGTACGCCTGCATCAAGAAGTTCTTGGAAATTTGTGCGTGGCATTTGTGTTTTCTTTTTTTCTGTTTGATAACTCTTTTCTTCAATCCCAGCAGTAATGGTCCTGCCAGTCTCTGGGATTTTCCGCAGTCTCGGCATCCTGCCATATATCGGGCCGGATTGGTTGCACCGGACTGTGCATAAACGTAAATAAGCAGCTCAGCTGCAGCAAACTAACGCTTGCTGAACTGGAAGCGTGCACGTGCGCTCGGCTGTCCGGGCTTCTTCCTTTCGACCTCGCGGGAATCGCGTGTCAGGAAGCCTTCAGCCTTGAGAGCGGGACGGTAAGCCTCTCTGTCGAGGTCGCTGAGGGCGCGGGAGATTCCGAGCCTGATAGCCTCGGCCTGGCCTTTGGTACCACCTCCGACAACATTCACCTTCACATCGAACTGACCTTCAGTCTTGGTGACGGCGAAAGGCTGGTTCACGATGTACTGGAGAGATCCGCTCTTGAAGTAATCTTCGAGGGGACGGTCATTGATCGTGATGTTGCCAGCTCCGGCCGAAAGGTAAACACGAGCGACGGCTGATTTACGTCTTCCAAGGGCGTTTTTCTGTTCCATTTGCTCTGTTAGATTTCGTTCAACTTAATTTCTCTGGGATTCTGCGCCTGATGAGGATGCTCGGGACCTGCATAAACGTGCAGATTGCCGATGAGCTTGTCACCAAGACGGGTTTTGGGGAGCATTCCTTTGACGGACCTGCGCACCAGTTCAGCGGGCCTCTTTGCAAGGATCTCCTTGGGAGTCGTGAAACGCTGTCCACCCGGATAGCCGGTGTAACGAACGTAAACGCGATTGTCCATCTTGTCACCCTTGAGGGAAACCTTCTCGGCGTTGATGACGATGACGTTGTCACCGCAATCCACGTGAGGGGTGTAGCCCGGTTTGGTCTTGCCGCGGAGGACAAGAGCAACCCTGGATGCAAGACGGCCAAGCGGAAGATCCGTGGCATCGATGACGACCCACTCTTTCTTTACAGTAGCCTTGTTAAGGGAGACTGTTTTGTAGCTAAGTGTGTCCACTGTCTTGATCTTTAATGGTTTAACATAAAATAATTGCGATCCCTACACA
>JAEEGI010013167.1_pt1 | contig 17576 bp, 11 predicted proteins | sample 8958751 | NCBI WGS metagenome assembly JAEEGI01 (sample SAMN16246545, study PRJNA631951) | gut metagenome | biome: gut microbiome; feature: rumen; material: KS-attached | host: Bos | place: Iran: Karaj | collected 2018-10
CCATAACCTTATAACGATATTCTGTTGCATATCTGCTCCTGCGCTGAACCATAAATCGTCGGATTGTAATCTCGAATTTCGCGTCGCATTCCCCTATTAACTTGACCATCAATTTTAGGTCCTGCCTTCAACTTAGCTCTAGCACCTATTAGTTCGCCAACTGTTGATATCTGAACTGCTGCAATTGGACCCCAATATACACTTCCGTCCAAAGTAAGGTCTATTCTTGCTTTGTCGGTTTGTTGTTGTTCTACAGGCATCTCAGGAAAACTCCAAGTCTGCTTTTCACCCTTCCGCTCATATTTGAACTTGCGATGGAAGTTCCTCTCCAAGCCAAAACTTAAGGTCATTGAAGCATTTAAGTCGGCAAAAGCACCTGTTGCCATACCAATATTAAGAACTTTGTATAAGGTTGCAACGGTAGCATAGTTGCCATCAAAACTTTCATAATGTAGTTCATCACCTTCTTCAGCTTCCAATTGCACATCCATGGATATCAAAAAATCCACACTCAGATCTATAGAAGTATATCCGGCAAAGGGGTTAAACACTACAGGACCATCAATCACACATTTTCCCATAAAATTTATATTACCCAACTCTCCCACAGGAAGGGCTACACCTATGTTTGCTTCCCCATGTGCAGTTTTCAATCTTTTAATATTTGCACTTTCTTGTTTGTTGACTTTTCCCGCAAAAAATAATTTATTGAATATTTCTTTTAATTCAACATTCTCAATATCCACTCGGATTTCATCATTCAGTCTCGTTACAGCAGTAGCTTTGGCTGTTAATCCATATGGAAAAACAGATGCTTTTCCACTATTACTGTCAAGACCATAAAACAAACGTTGGCCGGCTTTTGGCAAAACATTATCAGGTGTGTTTAATCTATAAAAGATAGAATATCCGTCAAATCGTATTATCCAAGGCAAATCGATAACGTCTGTGAGCTCTTTTACGTCATTCCGCAATTCTATTGCATTACGACTTCCAAAAGCCACACTATCTATCTCTGCTATCGGTACAAACAAAATAGTGTCTTTTGTGTGAAAAACCTGTGATATAACTTCTTGATAAAGTATACTGTCCGCATCATACTTAGACAATGTTATGCTATCAAGTTCTGATTGATAAAACAAATTAACCTCACCTGTATGTCTAAAGACCAACACCTGATCTTCTTCATTTTGTGCATATCCTAATATAGAAGATGTCATTAAATATAATACAAGAAAGAACTTCTTCATCGTTTTCTTATTTTAAAATTTTCATTACCAACATAAACTATATATACACCATCAGGTAAACTATTGAGGTCTAAAACAACCTCATTCTTTTTTCGGGGTATCTGCAAAACATGCATTTCTACACCATTAGTAGAAAAAACAGCAATTTTTGCTTTTAAGTCTTTTAAACTAACAGACATCTTATTTTCATCTATAAACTCAATATTATCGAACTCTTCATCTGAAAATCCTATACCAAGAGCTTCATTGTCACTAAATGTATATTTTTTTACATCATTGAACTGAAAATGTTCTGTATTTATACTTACAACCTTGTCCGCAAATTCTATTTTAGGTTTTTCCTCTACGGGTATAGATATTACTGTACCCGAATAGAAATATATTACTAAATTATTTGCAAATACAATACTGCTAAGCAAAAGACCAATTATGAAAAGGTATGTTTTTTTTCTCATATTTGAATTGTTTATAAATCGTATAATTTCCCATTAACCCACAATAAATGAGTACAGCCTACACCTCCATACACATAAATGTTATTTCCTTCAATACGGTATAAAAGATTGTAACTATCAACTTCACCTGAACCTATATCTCTATATACACATGTTCCGTTTTTGTTAAATGTATAATCTATTTGAAATAAACCAGATGATGTAATTCGAGAATCAATAATCCATAATTTTCCACACAAATCATCCAAAGTAAAATCAGACTTTAAAGTAGTAGCAACTTCTGCAACAGGAACACTAAGAATCTGGCTCTTGCCAATAAGTATACCATCAACTGAAACAGAAATGAAAAGAGGAAGGCGACCTATAGCCACATCTTTGAATGTATCGGAATTACCTACTGTCAATGACAGAATACCAAAGTCATTACTGGTTACTTGTTGTGTACCTGAATACACAGTTTCATTCTTCGTATCAGTTATAGACACATCTACACTTACAGTTTCGTTAGCTCTGGGCTCACCAGTAGCAGAACTAAGCAATGCTACTTGATAACCGATTTGTGCATCGCAGAATAAAGGCATACATAGAAATAAAAATAGTATTTTAAACTTTGTAATCATAGTTATTAATATTATGTATGAATTAAAAGAATCATTTCATTAGTAAACAAGAACTTAAGCGGACGCTTTTCTATTTATATGTCCTTATGTATGGATTATCTCATAGGCAAGGAGAATAAAATAATGATATTATTAGTTATTTTTTTCGCTAATATACTGCTTAATTCTTTCTATGAGCTGACGAGCAGGTTCAATTCGTATTTGTAACTCATCTGGCTCTACATCATATACACAGTTGTAGTCACTTTCCTCACGCATAGTTTGCAATTGGTTATATAAACGCCCAAACTCAACAGGCATTATACCAGTCTTTATATAATGCATATTGAATAGAGCATGGGAACCATGGTGAGTGTTTACGGTATGACCATCATTTATCAACAAAGCGTTGATTGCATGAAAAACCGCATAATACAAACGATTTGCAGCACCATTCCAACGGTTAGCTGCTTGAAGAATTACAATTTCCTCAAAAGTTTCAGTAGCTTTCTTTAATTCCAGTTCTACAATAGTGGAGCGTTCTTCATGTGTCAGACTCATATTAGTACAATTTTATCACGTTCAACATTTTTGTGATAAGGGAGAAAAGTCCATGAATTCCATTGTTTCTTGGTGTAGATATGTGGACTTATTTCTTCACCGATTTCCCAACCCAATTCACGAAATGGATATGTGATATCATAGTCATCTGCAACCATTTTCGGCTTATCCAACAACAATAGTAAGTCCCAATCACTACCTTTATGATAATCACCACGAGCTCTAGAGCCATAAAGATAGAGTGAACTACCTTTGGGCAATACTTTCTTCGCCACTTCTTTGATACTGCTGATAATTGGCGATTGAATGACAGATTTTGTTACACTTTCTCTTTTCATGGAGATTTTGATTTACATCCGCAAAAATACGAGTAAGCGAGCAAAGTACAAAATAATTTTTTGTTTATTTTTTGCCGATACCTCACTCATTTGGCAGCAATCCCAGTGTTTATCGGGGTTTCAGCGAGTGAGGTATAGTCGAGATACCTCACTTATACCTCACTATAGACCTCACTATTCAATGGTAAAAACTTGATATTTTCATTACAGAAAATGAAGTGAGGTATATAGTGAGGTCTAAGTGAGGTCTAAGTGAGGTTTAAGTGAGGTATATAGTGAGGTATGTTTTCACCTTAACTGACTAAGTATCCAATACTTAACCCTATTTATAGTGAGGTATCGGCAAAAATTGAAAAATTCTTCAGAAATTTAGGGATAATTTCATTTGAAGAGTTAAAATTGCACCATTAAAAATATCAGTACGTAGGCTTACGGACTGCCAGTCCGAAGGCTACGGACTCAGAGTACGCTAGTGACGGACTCAGAGTTCGCTGGTGACGGACTATAAAAGACTATGTACTTTAACGATTTTAGTTGAGTACTTAGAGTCTTATTTATGGTTGTGGCTGACTTTGGTTAATACTTATTTTTACTTTCTGTTGACTCTCTAGGATGCCACAGGGATAGGTGAATGACGAAAAACGAAAAACCTGTAAACAGTAAACGGTAAACAGTAAACTAAACATTATGAAACGCGATATTCTTGAGACAGTGGTGAAGGTTATAGTAGCCGCACTCACAGCATTCCTCACAGCTATCACAACTACAAGTTGTATGGGACACGGACCGCTTTAACTAATACATAATGGCGGAAATTTAAAATGAAAAATGAAAAATTGGGGAGAAAGCCTTGCTTGGGCTTCTCCCCTTTTTTTACCGCTACGCGGGAAATATTAATTTCTGCTCATCGCTATTCGCTATCCTTTGTCATCTTAACACCAATTTCATAGTATTTCCCGTTTTGGAATTTGTACGGATCCTTGGTAAACGAATAGGTTTTGCCACCTACGACAGCAGTAAGAGTCACAGATGTAGTAACATCCGCGTCTTCCATCTGCTCTTTGGTTAAAGCTGGAAAAGCCACAAAGAGCACACCATTTCCGTTGGTGGTATAGGTTGCAGCAGGAATCTCACTCAAAACGATGTTTTCCGAATTGTATGCAACGGTGAACGATGTAGGATTGAGCAACGTAGTTCCATCAGCCTTGTCTTTCAGTGTGAATTTTACGATAGCCTGTTGACTATGGAACGTCGCAGCTGCCACAGCACGGATGTGGTCACCTTCAATATCGAAGGTTACGTTTTCAGCCACAGCATAGTCGTAGTTCGCGGATACATCCGCTAGGGTTCCTTTCTGTCCAGTATAGAGTCTGAGGCCTGCTTTAGGAAACTGAAGTGTCAGATTGTATGGTTCTGGGACATATTTGCTGATATCACCACCTTCCCATGTACCAGGAAGACTGAGGGCACCATTCAACTGGGTAGTAGTTCCCGCTGACTTTGCCTCCAAATAGCCACTAAACCAAAATGTATTTGGTGTGCCATTAGCAGCATAGACATACACTTTCTCTCCGATAGCCCATGAGGCAGTGAGCCTACTTCCGTCAAGCGATAACGCACGAGTTGTACGTGCGTTGTCATCATTCGACTCTTTCGCTGCATCAACTGTCATATAGAAGGTTCTGACAGGCTCCTTTACGGGCTCCATACTTTTCTGTTCAGGAGTATCGTCCGACGAACATGCGGCGAGCATCAGCCCCGCCAGCACAGTTGTGAAATATAGTTTCTTATTCATTGTCGTTTCTCTTTAATTTAATACCAATCATCTTTGATGGCCTCACCATATTCATCGTCGCGAATGCCAGTTTGGTCCTCAGAACCACTGGCTTGCAACATAGCAGTCTGCTGGCAGAGCATGACAACCGTTATTGAGGGTTTTAAATATATCTTTCTCATATAATTGTCACTTCTGTTAATTACTCGACAAAGGTTGGTTTATAAATACCATCCGTTCCTGTTGGAGCCGTATTAGCATCGAAACTAGTCCAATTGATAGTGAAGATACGGTGCAACTTATCGCAGTAATACGACAGTCCTACCATCACATTTGCTTCGCTACTGCCCACTGTCAGAGGGAACACCACCTGTCCGTCGTCAGTCTGACGTGCAGTTGCTATACCTCTTACTTCGTTGCCTATGGTAGCACAGAGCAAGTCTTTATCCGAAGCATACTGCACGAGTACATCCTGCAGCAGGACATCAACACTCATGGTCTGTTCGTAGAGGTCATAATTTGGTGCTGTCCATGTAGGACGGGCATCAGTACCCGCAGGGATGGGCTGAGGCTGTGTTTTATCATCACTGCTTGAGGAGCAGCCCCACGCCATAAAGGCGAGGGCTGCAACTGCTAATATAATCTTTTTCATATTCATCTTATGGTTTAATAATTTGTACCTGTCCGTTGAAAATATACATACCAGCGCGAGTCGGTTTCTCCTGGAGCATAATACCTGAAGTGGTGTACCACTTGCCGTCGTGCGGCATCTCGTCGAGTGCCGTGAAGTTGATGGCAGTAGGTTCTTCAGGAGTACCAATCACCTTGTTAGCAGCATAGCTGATGTGGCTACCTGTCATAGCAATGGTCTCACCGTCACGCTCTATTGCGAAGGTCAGCGTCTCACCGTTGTTAGCATCACTACCGATGTTCAGGTAGTAGTTCTGCTCCTCGTCGCCGGTAGCCTCTGCCATGCGTTCAGCACCGCAATATACTACCAGTCGGTCTCCGGCTTCGGTTTCGATGCCTTCCACTGCAGCCACTACGTTCATTGTCGTAGCTGTGCTTACAAAGCGCTTAACCATAGAGACGTTGTCACCGCCATACTTGTTGTCTGAGAAGTACAGAGGATAGGTGAACTCAACATTGCTGTCGGCCTGTCTCTTCAGCATATAACCCTTGCCAACCTCCATGTACTGCAGCGTACCCTTCCAAATCAGTCCGGTATTGCTGCGGCTTGCAACAGCAAATCCGTCTTGCGACTTCACAACGTCACCCTCCTGAGCTTTCTCTGTGTAGTCAGCCAATGCTTGGGCAATAGGCAGGTTGATAGTCGGAGTATAGGCAATTCGGTTCCAATCCTTATGCAAGGCAATACTGCTATAATAGTGTGTACCTTCCAGATAGATTGTCTTATCGCTCTTCGAGTAGATGTTATACATCTGTGTCGGGTCGATATTGATAGGCTGATCCTCATTATCCCACTTGTATCCGCGAGGCAGTATCTTGTTCTGACGACAAGTGTACTCCTGCTTAGTGGTACCCTTTACAGTCATAATCTTGTCACCGATCTCCCACTTAGTCAGTCCGTCGAGGAACTCGCCTACGGTCTGGTTTTGAGTCGTTACAGGGATGCTCACCCAGTTCCAGCCCTTCTTCAGGTTAATCCACCATATAGCGTGCCATGGATCATCCTCCAGTATTACAGGATTGTCGGCAGAACCTACCAGGGCATCCTTAGTGAATGTATAGACTGTACCGTCACTTGGCTCTACCTTGTAAACGCTACCTGTATTAGCTTTGTAGAAGCGGAAGTTCAGTTTCGGATGCGAACCGTCAGGATTGGTGTAGCCGTAGATAGTCAGATAAGCGAGTGCCTCGTTGGCGTTATTCTTCTGGTTCAGCTCTACATGTGCCACACCCAGAGTCTGCTGGTAATCGTCGAAGACAGCCAGTACGTCATCCTTCAAGCTAGCCACTACGCCGTCAATCTTCACACGTGCCACCATCATCATTGTCTGGTTCAGCTGCTTCAGCTGGTCGCTGACAGCCCATTCCGGTTCGTCGCCACGAACAGTCAGTGTGATAGGCAGCGGTTCTGTCATCTTACTGTCTCCAATGAGAGAGATCTGCTCGTTATATGTACCGATATTGATATATGGTGAAACAGTGAACTTGATTACCTGTTCGTCGAGAGCGGCAATAGTACCGCTTGTATGTGAAGCAGAAATCCATACTGGAAGGTCTTCCAGTGAGTAGTTCTGAGTCACACCGCTCAGGTTCTTCACCGTAGCCTCTATGGTTACACCCTCGCCATACTTCACTTCCTTCTCAATACGCTTCACATTCCAGCGCAGCGGATTGCGATATACGAAGAGGTTCAGCGTGATAGGTGAAGCCATCAGGTTACCCTGCAAGTCAGGCACTTCCTTCACGGTGACGTAAATATTAGTCTTCTCCACCATGTAGTCAGGCTCGTTGATGCTTATGTACAACTGGTTGTCGTTCGATACGAAGTTGTAGTTGATATTCTCCAACTGTGCTGTGCTCAGCATTGGAGCGTAGAACTCCTTGTCAGATAATGCCTTCACTTTCTCGTCCGATACCAGGCTGTCGCGGCGTGCCTGTACCTTATTCTGATTGTCCACATAAAGCTTCAGACTGACACCTGTAGGAACGAGTTCCTGAGTGTTGTCATCAGATTTCTTCGACTGTTCGAAGCTCAGGTAAGCCATCAGCGGAACTGTCGTACCCAGTGGTGTGTGGGTAGCATACTCCTTGATGAGGTTCAGCGGCAGTACACTCTCGAACATAGCCACCTCGTCGATGTTACCATGCATCACATTTGTTTGCTTGGTTACGTCAACGAAGGTAGCACCCAGTGCGATGCTGTCGCCCTTGATACCACTCAGGCTGTCGGCAGCAAACGAATCAACAAGATGTTTGTCAATATAAATGTTGGCTACGTTCTGCGGACGTGATACGGTCATGGCGAAGTGATGCCATGAACCCTCGTTGACAACGGCATCCGTTATTCTTTCGAAGCCTGATGAGCGAACATAGAGGTTATAGTCTTTTATACCGATGTTAATCTTGTCAGACTGACCGCGCAGAGCCTCACCGTTCGAGAACAGCGTCGCATTGTCGTCGTTCGTACGGAACCAGAACATAAGGGTGTAGTCATGGATATCTCTACGATAGAACTGGTTAGGATCAAGCAGCAGACCCTTGTCACCCTTCAGGGCGATTGACAGACCGGAAGGACGTTTCCAGCTTGTGCCTATCAGCATGAGGTCCATGCTGCTTGGAGCCTTGTCGTAGCCCCATTCGTTTTCGCCTTCATTCAGTGGGTAATAGTCTAACAGACCTGTCTCGTAGCCTGTCAGCTGCTTTCTGCCATACGTGTCGAGTTCGTTGCCTGTCAGGACTCGGTTCCATAGTCGCAGCTCCAGCATGTCACCCTTATAGTTATTTTGCACGTCATAACTGTAACCTACCATCATAGGTGATGAGCCTTCATACTTGTCTGCCAGTTCCTGCTTACCGATGAGCTTATTCTGGTCGAAGAAGCTTACGGTCATGCCGTCACCCGACTGGTCAAGTGTATAAGCTACTTGGCGCAGGACGTGGTTGAATGGCACTGCCTGGTCTGACTCTATCGTCTTTCCGTTGATGGTAGCCGACAGCTTACGGTCAGCAGTGAGTCCGAAGATCAGACCCTTCTCCGTGCCACCATGCGAGAAGACATCCATAGGTACTGCATCGTCAGCAGGATCAAGCATCACGTCAACGGTGAAGCTCTTGCCCGCCAGGTTGCGGTCGCCCTGAGTCATAGCATAGCTATTACCACTGAAGGTAAGCGAAGTAAAGGTAGTCAGGTCGTTGCTGTTCTTCGTACCCAGCATTTCGAAGTTGTTAATCTTACGCAAGTAGTTGCCTGCAATAGGCTCTGAGAACTTAATGACAATATCGTCGCCGATACCCAGAATACCATTCGTAGGCTCAGGGGTACCGAAGGCTACTGGCAGACGAGTGTCCTTGATACCAGTCAGCACCTCTGACGAACGTGTCAGGAAGCCATTTCCGTGACGGCAGTAGTTCACGGCACGGATGTCGTAGTACTGCTCTATCGGGTCAATCTCGCCATAGAATGGAGCAATGATGGCTCCGTTGGCAGGAATGGTGTCAGTCACACCGCTGGCCTTTGCCCTCAGTGCCTCGTCAGCATAGTACGAGCAGACGCTTACCCAGTCCTTTTCGCCCTGTGTCGATAGTTTATATTGCAGTTCAATATGGTCGAAGCCTCGGTAGTTGGTGTCAAAGCCGTCAATCTTCACTGGCAGATACCATGCCTGACGCTTACCGTCGTACGAACTCTCGGTATTTACTACCCATTTATCGCTTGGTGTACTGATGTTCACCTTTCCGGCTGTAGGTACGAAGTGGGCAGAGATCGTGCAGTTGAATACACGGTTAGCATCTTCGGGGTCGTACAGGCCGAGTACCAGGTTTTCGTAGTCGAAATCCTGACTTGGATAGAGCTCCAGCTCCTTAGTGAATATCGTTACCTCATTATTATTGTCACGACATGGATACAATGTGATGTTCACACCCTGCGAGTTGACAGGTGCACCTTCCACAAAGAGCTTGGCGCCCTTCGGGTTACTGTTGGCAAGCAGGAAGTATGTGAATACCAGCGAAGCTCGCTCAGAATAGTCACTCTCGTTAGCCATGTGCAGTATAAAGCGGGCAGGTTCGTCAAACGGTACATTGCTGACTACTGGCTCTTCAACCCAAATCTTTGGCTTGTCGGCAGGTATCGTAGCTGCATCAATGACAGTACCTGGCATATACCACTTCGATACGTATTCCTTCTCGTAAGGTTCACAGGTCACACCGCCACGTGTGCGGTAAACGAAGTTAGAGTAAACTGTTTCGTTCGTTTCCAGATAGTCGGTGGGATTCGAGCCAAGCTTTCCATGGCGAAGCATATCCAGCATCTCAAGAGTAGCGTTGTTGAATGTGGTGTTTTTATCCAGCGTCAGCTCAGTGGCTGTGCGATAGACATCGACTGTCATGCTCGACTTGCTGGAAGCAGCCAGCGTGAAGCCAATCTTCTTCGAGGTGGTCTTCGAAGTGCCGCTCTTGTCGGTGAAGTTCAGTGAAAGGACTGGCTCGAAGTTCAGGTCCATATAGGCACCGCCACCCGCTATTGAAACTGATTTATAATCATCACGTTCTTTTATATAATAAGCATCAGGTTTGTTGCTGGCACCCTGTCCTTTAGCCTGCATGGATTTTTGGGCTGCTTCGATAAATACCTTTATGGCGGTCAGGAGTCCATCTGTCACCTGCCCTGCGTCGTTGATGCCCGGATAGCGCAGGCTGCGGGTTTCAGACTGTACGTTCGAGAAGGTTTCGCTATACTGGATATTGGCAGCACCATCGAAGTCGTAGCGCTTCACCAGGTTGCTCTCCTGTACAGTCAACTTCTGGCGCTCGTTCTCTGCCAGCATCAAGAGCCAGGCCTCAATAGACGTGTTCAGCGACATGATGCTGTCGCCGGCCAGACTGCCTTCAGGGACATAGCGGTCATAGTAGCCTGTATGGCCAAAACAGATGTCGTTTTCAGGCACCTTACTGATATAGGTGCAGTAACCCCTCTTATCAGCAAGCTGCTTGGCATATAGGCTATCTGTTCCCATAGGCAGAATCAGCGAGTTGCGCAACTTGATGATGTCAGGAATCAGCTCGTTCTCGATATAGTATTGCGAGTGAGCGAAAGTGGACTGCAGTTTCGGACCTACGGCCATCACCTCATCACGAATCAGATAGACTGGCTGACCAGTGTCGTCGACACCCTCCACCAGAACCCTGGCAGTACCTGTTGGCACCTTGAAGGTAGCGCTGTTGCCCTCGCTGTCAGTAACCTTGAAGGAACCGCCCTCGTTGGTCTTGTAAATCTGATACATGCTGTCGGGCACCACGCGCAGGGCAATGGCGTCCTCGACTATCACCTCGGTAGTCATACCGATAAAGACGTCGGCTCTTGCACCTACCCACTTCTTGCCGGTCTGCGTCTGAATGCGCTGGGTGACGTCGAAGTTGTAGCTGAAGGTCCACCCCTGGTTATAATAGGTGATGGCGTCGATCTTCATAGCATCCTTCTTCTGTGAATTTATATAAGTACCAGCTGTGGTACCTTGACCAGTTGCTGGTACGACAACGCCACCTGTATAAGTGTTATTAGCAGATCCTTTGATAAGGTGGAAAGTCAAACCTGCTGCACCGGCCAAGTCAGCATTATACGAATAGCTCAGTTTCGAACCTTCCTCCAGATAAGCCGAGCTGGTGGCTCCGGGCGGGTCGCGCAGGACATCGACGAGTTGCGGAATACTGGTAGAGACAGATTTGCGGCCTTCGGGCTTGGCGACGGTAGCCATCACATAGCCCTGGAAGATGTTGCCATTCATGGGCTTGATATCAAAGAAGGTGTTGTCGTATTCCAGCGTGATGCTGACGTTCATCAGAGCTGACTCTCCCGTCATCACTGGGGTAGTGTTCTTTGGAGTAAAAATGTAAGAGGCACCGCCTTCGTCATCAAGTGTCAGCTCCTGGTTGTCAGTAACACTGACCATGCCGTTCTTGATGGTCACCTTGCCACCCTTCAGTTTCACGATATCGGGGTCGTCGTTCGGGTTGTTGTTATAATAGTATTTCTCGCAAGCCTGCAGTATCCAGCCGTAAGGCGAGCCGGACATGAAGACCGGATAACCTAACGAATAGACGCCGATGCTGTCCTTGTTCTCCAACTGCTTCCAGTACCAGGTATTGATGGTCGCCTTCTTGCCGAGAACGTCAGCAGCTGTCACTTTCTTGACACCGAAGTAGGGCTCATCGCCCACGTTGTACTGCTTCACGTCCACTGTAGGCATGGAGTGATAGATGCGGTTATACTCGCAGGTATCGCCCTGCACGTTGAACGTCATGTCGAGGGTTTCTCCCACCTTGCCATCCTGGAACAGGGTGGCATAGCCCTGTGCAGAGATCTCTATCACCTTGTACTTGGCAGGATGCAGGGCAAGCTGGTATTCGCCCGTTTTATTGTCAGGACGGATGGTTATCATGTGACGTGTCACGTGGACATTCGTGGTGTCACGGTTGTCCAAACCGTAAGTATACTGATAGTCGGCAGTCTTCACGGTCTCGTCGTCCTGCTTGCGAATCAGGTAGGAGGCGTTGTCACCCTCCAGCTGCATCACAATCTTGATGGAGTCGCCCAGGTTGTTGACGGACATCGACTCGCCCAAAGGCAGTTTGCCCTGGTCGTCACCACCTATCACGCGGCCACGGAGCACCACGGTGGTAGAGTCCCAAAGAAATACGTTCGACACATTGGTATTGAAGTTATAGTCTCTCTCACGACCAGGAACGGCATCTTTATTGATGAGGTAGCCGTCGTTGGCGAAGAAGTGACCTTCCTTCACGGCCTGCACGCTGTGGGTACCGGCAGGGATGCTCAGTGAGAAGGCACCCTGAGTGTCGGTAATGATTACGTTCTGGTTGGCATCGTGCATCAAGTTGCCGTCGAGCTTGAACGATACACCCGGCACAGGAATGGAAGTGTCACGGTAGAAGACATTACCCGAATATATGTAGTAATTGTCCATGTAGTAGTTGAAGCCCTGAGTCCAGTTAGAGTTCTGGTTGAAGATGACCTCTCCCATCTCATTAGGACCTTTATAGCCAGGTTCTCCGATAGAAATGTTATAGCTACCTTTGCCCTGATAAGGCAGACCACTGAATTCGAAGAAACCTGCCTCGTCGGTTTGGGTGGTCTGAGTAATGCCGCCGATGATGCCTTCGCCGGGCGTACAGGTCACTCCGATACCGGCCATGGCAGTACCGTCGGCCATGCGTACATAGCCGCTGATTCTACCGGTAGGCTCACACTCGGCACCCTTCAGTTCAGAAGAGGTGATGTGTATACCCTCACACTGCAGCACACTCTCTACACGGTAGTCATAAGCCTGCTGCACCAGCATCTTCTTGTCCTCATAGAACTGCTGTTGCAGGTTGGTTGCAATGGTGTCCGTCCATTCGGCATTCTCATCGTTGGTGTGCTTGCGGCGCAAGACGCGGTAGAAGTCGCTCTCGCCTCCGGTGACCTCCCAAGCCAGTCGGACGCTGCTCTGCTTCCTCTCGTAAGTAACCGACGTGATATTGTTCAGGTTCATGAACTTGTAGGAAGGATTGTCAACCTCAACCTTCTCCACGGCCTTTGCCAGCGTATCGACGGCACTGCCGGCAATCATCATGGGTGAGCTGCCACGCTTCACGACGAGTTCGAATTCGTACTCCACGCACTTGCGCGTCAGGTCGTGGGTGAACGTATGGTTCTTGATAGCATTCTCGTCGGCCGACAGATCTACGATTTCGGTGATGATGCCGTTTTCACCCTGCATCTTCTTGTAGAGCATGAACTTGGCGCGATTGTCCCAGATGTTGATGCAATAAGCATGGTCCTCCGACGTTTCCTGCACGGGTTGCAGCACGCCGTCGCTTTCATACCACTGGTCATCACCGAGGGCTGTCTTCAGTTCTGCCATCGACATATGTGTAGCAGAGATGCCCTGTTGGTAAATCCCGCCTGTTGGCAGCGATGGCACGGCAATGTCTCCAACCAGATGCCATGCGCCGGCTCTTTCATTGTTCATCAGTTCAACCACTTGGTCTTCGTCATGAATATCATGATAAGGTACGTTAGGCCAGGAATTATGCGTCATGGTAAGAGTGCTTTGAGGATTGCCGCCCCAGCTTGTCCAGGTGCCGCTCTGCGTATCAATACAGTAGAAATACCAATGCACGTCAGTATTGACGGTACTGGTAGTGTGGTCATAGACGCGGTGGAAAACCCATGGTCCGCCACCCCATCCGATGATGGCACCGGCAAAAGACCCATCTGTTCCATTGGTTACCAGGTGGCTGCCGACACGCGTGTCGCTGATGTTTATAGCAGCCCCCTCTGTATGTCCTAAGATACCGGCAACATGGGTGTCTGTTGTTTTCACGTTAGCTGCCCCCCACACTTTCTCAACATTGACAGTGCAATCACCGTTGGCGGCAGCACCGATGAGTCCTGAGGCATGCCTGCCGCCCTTGATGTCACCGGCTACGTGCAGGTTCTTGATGGTGGCATTGCCTACAATACGGAAAGGAGCAGCAGCCCATAGGTCGGTATTGATATTAGCGGTTATCGTGTGTCCGTAACCGTTAAAGATGCCGTAGAAGGGCTTGGCATCAGAACCGACCATATTAGTAACGGTAATATCTGCTGCCAAGATGGCGCAGAGCTCAGTACCCTTAGGAGACTGCTCTACCAAGTCAGCGAAGGACTCCCAGTCCTTGTTTGAATTAATAACATAATACGTCTTGCCATCAATGATGTAATTTGAATACAACTTTGTATAGTAACAGTTGTCGAGCGTTACCGTCGTAGTGTTGCCGTGACAGACAAAGGTGGCACAATCCTTCATGTTGAAGGGCAGCGTGACAGGAGCGAACAGGCAGTTGCTCATCTTGACATCACAATTACTTCCTACATCTGCGATGAAACCGCCGTTGTTAATCGTGTTATCGCCAAGGATTGAACCTAAGAAGGCTGAATTGGTGATGGTGATTTTTGAAGCATCTTTCATGCGACCGACAAATCCTCCATAGTAGGTATAATCGCTCAGGAGGAATTTAGATACAAAGTCGACCTTCACGACACAACGATCGATAACAGCGTTATCAATAACCATGCCCACCAGACCACCGGAATTCTTCCACTCATTGGTAATCTTACCGGTGACAGTCAGGTTTTTAATGGTTGCACCTTGCACAAAACGGAAGGGAGCTATATCTGCCACTTTGCCTGTTAAGTTGATGGTCAGTGTGTGACCAAAGCCGTCAAAGGTGCCTTTATAATTAAGTTTTTCACCAACCTTCTTCTGAATGTTACCCAGGTCTATATCGCCCAACATGACAGCATTCAGACTAGCAGTTTTATCATTGTTGGTACGATCACAGAACCTCACCCAATCGTCCTCGCTGAGAAGCGTCATGACGGCTTTGTCATAAGTCAGTTTGCCATCATTAACTAGTTTCTGCAACTCGTCCCAGTCATTGTCATTACGCACAATGAAACGGCCTTCGCGGTCGTACTTCGTACCTGAGACGTAGTCGAACTGCACCTTGTGCAGCTCGTCGTTCCAGGTGGTGCGCTGAACGTGTGCCTCGTGGATTCCGGGCAGTGCCAGTACTGTCGGCACCATATTCATGGAGACACCGGAACCGGGAGCCCAGCGCCACGTGGCAGCACCGGTACGGCGCACGCGGTAAGCCACGGGCTTGTTCTTATAGCGGTCCAGCAACGTGTTGTCGGTGAAAGAATACTCCGTCTTTCCCTTGATAAGGGACTGATCCATGGCTATCGTCGTCCAACCTTCGTCGTTCGCGTCGGTGGTGCCGTTGACGTTGCGCTGAATCTCAAAATAGTCGCTGTCATCAAAGTCATCCAGCTGTGCATTGTCTATCGTCCACGTCAGCAGAACGCTTCCCAAGGGCTGGACGACAGCCTTCAGTTTCTGCGGGAAGTGCATCATGTTAGTGCTAATCTTCCCCGATTTTATGTTAACGGTATTATTACCAGTATCAATCACATCCGCATTGATATAGATGTCCTTCCACGGGCGGTCAATGGGGAGATAAGCAAAGTCAACAAGTTTTGTCGATAACTCCTGCGTGAACGACTCGTTTGTCAGCGCATCCGTATAGTAAAGGGTGGCTTTTGTTACCTTCGAGGCCTGAATGTTATAAGGCAACATGAGCGTACCCGGATGGTCTGTGCTGTAAGCTATCATGGGATCGTTGAGCGTTACCTCGACCTTGGGAGGGGCAGGACAGTCAAATTCACCCATATTATACGTATCAGCAACAGAATAGACTGATTCAACACCATCGGGAATAAACCAATGTGTGTTTCTGTCATCGATGCGGCAAAAAAGACGGAATGTGAATTTATGGCCGCGCAACTCGTAGGGAATAGTCCAGTCTACCACGGTAGTATAATGGTCTTCGTTGTCATCGTTGGGTCCTACCGTGAATGTAACATCACTAGTGAAGTACTTGTAGCCTCCTTTCGTCTTACCAACGAGTTGCCATGTGCCACCTTTGTACGGAACTAAACTGATTTTTCCACTCTCATGCTTGTCCGTAAATTCGTTGTAATCTGAGCCAAGACCCCACGTCAGAAGTGATTCTAGTCGTGTATCATCATCAATGGTGTAATTAATATGACCGTAACAGATACCCTCGTTCGCAGTATTGCTGTCAAACTGGGTTGGTAGCGTAAAGCGAACTTTGTCAATGCCTATTGGAATGGCAGTATAATTCGCTGAATTCTGCATAAAGTTATCAGCCCAGGCCTCCTGGACAGAAAACAGCATGCACAACACTGCCAGATATGTACATACATAAGTACGTCCTCTGCTAAGATAATGCTTGATTTTTTTCATATAACTTAAAGTATTTATTTGGATAATGTTATTATTTTCAATCATTTAACATAGTCAGGGTCGAAGTGAGTTGAATACTCCAGACTCTTCTGACGGTAGAGTTCATACGTTGCAGCACTGGCAGTGTCGGCACGCATGATTTCATAATATTCATGCAACATGGAAGGTTCCTGACCAGATGTAGTGCGAATGACATTATAAATGGAATCACCAAGCACTGAGCGGCAGACAGATTCGTACTGTGTAGCATAGAACATGCTGTAGCACTTTACCTGTATCTCGGTTTTCAAACCCGGGAACTGCATATTGAACAAGTCGCCCCAATAGCCGTAGTCGCTTGTCTGGTGCTTGTGTCTGTCAAACTTATTGCGTTCCTTCATCGTATTCTCCAAGTCACTCATTACACTTTTGAGAGAGTCGTAATGGCAGATTATCATCGTACGAGCCAGATCACTTATTTCAAAAGGACCATGATGATCTGTACGGCATTTACGCTCAGTACTCTCACGCGTTTTGTAATTAATCGTTGTGTATAGCCCCTTATGCCTACTGGCTATCAACTCAGCTACTTCCTGTGTCTCAGGACCATAGAGTTTAGCTAATGACAACGCTTCGTCTAACTCCTTCTGGAATACTGCCTCCGGATCTGTTGGATTGGGAGCAGGATTGTCATCAGAAGAACATGCAAACATAATACAACTGAACAGAACGCTCAGCATTACAACTTGAAAATTGCAAAATAGAAATTTAGTCTTTTTCACAACAGTATTTAAGCATTAATTTTATAATTGTGCGATACTTAATTGTAAATGATAAAGTAAAAGAATACCAAATAATAATTTAGGGGTATAACTCTTCCATCATATGCTGCAAAGATATAAATAAATTCGTTTTCTTTATGCATTAATGATAACTTTTCTGCGACGTCATGGACATCATGGCCAATGCCGGCTATAAGACCTATGTGAACGGTGGTGCTGTGCGCGACGGCATACTCGGCACACCTATTCATGATGTAGATTTCTCTACAGATGCCACTCC
>JAEEGI010013172.1_pt1 | contig 17575 bp, 10 predicted proteins | sample 8958751 | NCBI WGS metagenome assembly JAEEGI01 (sample SAMN16246545, study PRJNA631951) | gut metagenome | biome: gut microbiome; feature: rumen; material: KS-attached | host: Bos | place: Iran: Karaj | collected 2018-10
ATATAATTTATGTAAAATATATAATTCAAACAAAATAAGATTTTTTGAAAATTAAAACAATAAAAAAATAAAAATTCAATTAAATCGAACCGAAAAAATGAAAAAAAATTTATTTCATAAATATGAATATGGAGCACATTTTCAATATAGAGATTTATATAAAGAACTATTGAATTTAATAACAAAATTTCCTTTAGAAAGAATAGGTTTAAATGGAATATTTTTTCAAAGAAATATAAATGAAAAACCAATTAATCTTCCTAAATTCAAAGAAATAAAGAAAAAAAATAAAAATAATGAAATAAATAATTCTTCAAAATTATTAAATATCACTTTCCTTCAAAAAAATAATTTTAAGTTTTTTTCTGATTTTTTTCAAAAAAATAATTCTGAATTAAAAATATCTTTTCCATCATTACACTCTTATAATAATAATAAAAATGAAAATATAAGTTTTGAAAATTTATCAATTTCTTTAAAAAAAAAAGTAAATAATAAATTATTAAATAAAAGTAAATCAACAGATTTAATTTTTAATAAAAATGAAAAAATAAAAATAAAAAATATGACAAATAAAAATTTCAATTTTTTAAAGAATAAATCAAAATATTATCAAAAATTTTTTTACAATGAAAAAGATTATTTAAAAAGATTAGAAAGAGCAAAAAAGAAAAAAAAAGAAAAAAAACAATCTTTATCAATTTCTAATATAAAAGAAAATGATTTTAAAAAATCAGTTTTGGAAAATTTTTTTCATAAATTGTTGTCGAAAAAAAAGGAAAAATTATATTAAGGAAAAAATTTGTAAAAATGTTATTATTATGTGTTTTGTAAATTTATTTAAATTTATTATTTTAATAATAAAGTTTTATTATCATTAGGAGGTTTTTTGATATTGTTTTTTAGTTTATTTGTTTTTATTAGTATAATATATTTAAAAAGAGATTTTTAAAAAGGAAATTTACCTTAAGTATTTTTATTTAATTTATATTATATTTTTTTAAGTAAAAGTTATGAATTTGAATAAGAAAAATTCAAATAAAACAAATTATTACATAATTTGATTTAAAAATATTATTTGAAAATAAAAAAAATTTAAAACCAAAATAAATAATTAAAAATAATTTATTTAACAAAAAAAAATAATTAAAAAAAATAAGAAATAAATTGAAAAAAAATTATTAATTTCATTTAGATACAAAAAATGTCAAGTTCAAATGTATCCTTTACATACGTGGGATTACTGGAAGGTCATAATGGATGGGTAACTTCTATAGTTGTAGGTGAAAAACCAGATGGTTCCCCTCTCTTAATATCAGGATCACGTGACAAGAATATAATAATATGGGATTTACATTTAAACGATCCTCAAAAAGTGGTAATAAAAGAAGCAGATGATGAAGAACCAGAAGTATCTGATATGAAAGTAGGAAAACCTTTAAAATCTCTTCATGGTCATAATCACTTCATATCTTCATTAGTATTATCCTCAGATTCTAAAAAATTAGTTTCTGCTTCATGGGATAAAACTGCTCGTTTATGGGATCTTCCTACTTATTCAACACAAAGAATTTTCAAAGGACATAATAAGGATCTTTTAGCTGTTACTTTTTCACATGATGAAAGATTAATTTTCACTGGTTCAATGGATAATACACTTAAATATTGGAATAATCAAGGAGAAGAAAAATGGAGTACTAATTTCAAAGGATGGATTTCTTGTATTCTTAATATTAAAAAAGGAAAAGAACATTATATGGCTGTTGGTTCATGGGATTCTTCAGTTACTATTTTTGGTTCTGAATATAATTCTCTTAGAAAAATTGAAGGAAATGATTATGCTGTTACTTCCATTTCTTGTGATGATGAAGGAGAATTTCTCTTTATTGCTTATAAAGATGGAACTGTTAAAGTTTGGAGCTTTGCCGGAGAAGACAATAATGATATTTGCAAACAAACTTTTGAAACTAATACTGATATTAATGTTGTTAATTTCCAAAGTGAATATTTTCAAGTATATGCTATTGGAACTTCTAGAGGTATTCAAGTCAGAAAAATTAAAAGAGAAGATAAAGGAAAAGAAGTCATTTATGAAAAAGACTTTAATGGAAGCCCTTGCTTAAGTATTGCCTATGATAAAACTAAGAAATATATGTTTGCTGGATTTGGAGATGGAACAATTAGAGTTTTTGAAGTAGGAAAAGGTGGTGAATAAAAATATTTTTTTTGCATTAAAACATTAATAAATAAGATAAAAAGGAAAATTTGAATAGATATATTTAATAAGATTTTTTTATTTATTTGTTTTTTTGCTTTTTTCTTTTTTTATTTTTATTATTTTAAAAGAGAAAAAGTAATTTATTTTAATTTAAATATTTTGGGGATTTTTAAAATGTATTATTATTATATATATTTTACCATCCAAATAAAATAACTGATTTAAATATCTTTCTCATCTTCATATCCAGGAATTATACATGATAAAACTAGACTAAAAAGTACTTGAAGTAAACAAAATACAGTTCCTATAATACATAAAACAAAATCAAAAATCATAGGGTAAACTTGGAAAAAAAAATAAAATAAATAAATTCCTAAAACTGGAATAGCAAATAAACAAGAATAAACTAAATAAGCTTTAATTTCTGTTTTATTCCCCATTGATTCAATTCTTAATCTTATAATTTGAAGAATGGTATAAAAAAACAATCCTATCATTTCTGAAGCAAAACATTTTGGAGGATAAGGTAATAGAGTCACTTTTATAACATATAAAAGAATTTCTATAAGAAAAAATAAAACTGAATAAATTCGGTCAAAAAAAAATAATTTTTGAAGCCAAATTGAAGAATGAGAAACAGTAAAATCTAAATAAATGAATGAATTAAAAATTTACTTTTTCTTTCTAAATTAAAAGGATCATTCATTTTTTAAATTTTATTAAATTCCTAAATAAAAAATAAAATTAATTATAATAAATAAGAAAAAAAATAAAAAAAATCCTTATAAAAATGGAAGGAAAAGTGATTAAAATGACTGTTCCGAATGTTCCTTTAGTTCGTGAGAAACCAGATGAGGAAATAGTAACAGGAGAGATTGGAGGAGGGGACGAAGAGATAAAAGAAGAGGAACCAGCAAAATTAAGAGGAGGAAATTTTAGAAGTAGAATAAAAAGAAATCAACCTTTTTCAATGAATACTTCAAGTGGAACTCAAAAGAGTGAAACAACAACAACAAAACCTGATGGTTCAATCGTTAGAACTATAGTTGAGATAACTGGTAATCAAAAGAAAACCACTACAATAACTACTAAAGGAAATTCTACAAGTACTAATACTAAAATAGAAACTGTTGGAAGTAGTGGAAACAAAGGAAGTAGTAATAATGCTTATTCTAATTTCGGTTTTGGAGGAAATGATGATTTTAATAAAATGTGGAATGATCAAATTAATCAAATGAATAAAAATTTTTCTAATTATGGTGGAAATGGTCAATGGTCATATGAATGGAGTTCAAATGATAATAATAATGGAGGTAAAAGAAATGTAAATCAATGGGGATATGAATGGGGTGATAACACCAATAATAATAATAATAATAAGAAAAATGATGATTGGGGCTATGATTGGGGTGATAATACTAATAATAATAATAAGAAGAATGATAATTGGGGTTATGATTGGGGAGATGATAATCAAGCAAGTAATAAAAAAATAGACACTATTTCAGGAAATGATTTCCAACAAAGTGCATTAGATACCCATAATAAATATCGTCAAAAACATCATGTAAGTAATTTAGTATTAAGTAAAGATTTATGTAACATTGCTCAAAAATATGCAGAAACTTTAGCAAGAACTGGTAATTTTGCACATTCAGGTGATTCTTACAATGGAAATCCAATGGGAGAAAATTTATTTGCTTGTTATGGTATGAAGATTACTGGAAAAATGATGACTGATGATTGGTATAATGAAATTCAACAATATAATTTTAGTAGACCTGGATTCACCAGTGGAACTGGACACTTCACTCAAGTTGTTTGGAAAGGAAGTAAACAAGTTGGTTTTGGATATGCTCAAGCTAGAGATGGATATTATTATGGAGTTGCTAATTATTATCCTGCAGGAAATTATATGAATGAATTCCAAACTAACGTTTTAAAACCTTAAAATTTTTTATTAGTTTAATTTTTTTTTGATTAAACATGTTTTTTTGGGTTTCTTTTAAATAATTGTATTTAAAATGTTTTTTCTCTTTTTTTGTATTTATAATAATATATCAATAAAGATTTCAGATTTGAATATCTTATAATTTCTCAACATTAGAAAGAGATTCATAATTTGGAAATTAATTTTATTTAAATAAAAAATGAATCATCAAGTCCTTCTTTTATTTTGTATAAATTTATTTAGTGCAATGGGATATTCTTTAATAGCACCATTATTTCCATCATTAGGAAATGAAAGAAATATAAGTGAAAGTTTAATTGGTTGGATAATAAGTACATTTGCTTTATTTAATTTTATGACTACTCCATTAACACCATATCTCTCATTAAAATATGGTAGAAAAAATATATTTGTTTTTTCAACAATATTAGAAGCATCATGTACATTTTTTTATGGATTATTATATTTAATTCCTTCACATTTTCTTTTAATTTTATTAGTTTTCCTATCAAGAATTTTACATGGAATTGGAAGTGGAATTACTGGAACTTTAGTTTATTCTTTGACTTCTTCTTTATGTCAACCAAAGGAAATTAAAGTTTCTTTAGGATATTTAGAAGTTGCTTGGTCTTTAGGTGTTGCTATTGGTCCTTTATTAGGTAGTTTCTTCTATTATTTAGGTGGATATTCTCTTCCTTTTTATGTACTTGGTCTTTCTTTATTTATTAGTGTTTATCTTATTCATTATTTACAATTACCTATAGATGATAATCAACATGATAATAATAATTTTTCTTTTATTAACTTATTGTTCAATAAAGATATTATCTTAAATTCTTTAACTATTGTTATTTATATTATTTCTAATACTTATTATTTTCCTTCTTTATCTAATCATTTAAATAGAAAATATGGTTTAAGTATTAGTATTTCTTCTTTATTTTTTGTAATAAATATGGTATCTTATTTTATATCTTTACAATTTTTAGATTATATGACGGTAAAATTAGGAATGAATGCAACTGTATCACTTGGTTTAATTTTCATTATAATTGGAGCTTTATTGGTTTTTCCTATAAGTATTTTTCCTCAAAATATTATATTTGTAATTATAGGATTAATACTAATAGGAGCATCAGGAGCCCCAATTAATGTTCCTGCTTTAATTCTTTTAGGAAAAATAATAAAAGATACTGACTCAAGTTTAGATGAATATACTTGTAATGATATTTCTTCTGCCATATATAATTTTGGAACAAACATTGGAGATTTTAGTGGACCTATTTTTGGAGGATATATTAGTGATAAATATGGATTTGAATATAGCTGTGGTTATACTAGTTTATTATGTTTAGGAATTTTTATTTTATATTGTTGCAATTATTTAACAATTATTATTGAAGAAATTAAAAAAGAAAATAATAATATTAAAGATTCATTTAATCGATCTTTACTTGATGCAGAAGATTTTGGAAAAAAAAGTAGTAATCATTCTTCATTCATTAGTATTAGATTCGATATTATTGGACATAGAAGACATATTTCTTATTATTCAATTCATAGAATTGAATCTCAAACTAATACACCCAAAATTTCTTTAATTCAAGAATTATAATATTAATATATATTTATTTGAAGTGATAATTTTAATAATTTAGAAGTCTATAATAGATGAAAATATAATATTTTATTATTATTGAAAAAGAATTATTTAACTTTACAATAATTTGTGGTTATAAAATAAATTATATTTTCAGAAAATAAAAAATAAATAATTTTATAAATGAATGAGGAAAAAAAATCTGGAAAATTCATCTATACAAATGAAGAATCTTTTATAAAAACAAATTCTCAATATGCATTAAAAGAAAATAATTTACATAATGTTTTTGATTCTAATGTTCAATCATCAAATAAATCTCTAAGAAAGAGTACTTTTGAAGATATATGTTTTAATGATGAATTGACTAAAAAATCATATAATATTTTTTTATTATCAAATTCTTTTAGAAAATTATGTATAAAAATAATGATGAATAAGATTTTCAATATATTTATATATATTATAATTATAATAAATTCAATTACAATTTATTTTGAGTTCAACAAAAATTTTCAATTATTTAATTTTATCACGAACATCTTTTTTTTAATAATATTTATATTAGAATTTTTCATTAAATCAGTATCACTTGGTTTTATAATTGGAGAAAATACTTATTTAACAGACCCTTGGAATTGGTTAGATTTTATAATTTTAGTTTCAGGTTTTATTGATATTATTACAGGATTTAAATTAAAGGCATTAAAAATTTTTAGATTATTTAGAATTTTTAAAGTTATAAAAATATTTCCTAATATTAGAAGATTTTTACTAACATTTATAGAAAGTTTAATTCATTTAACTTCAGTTTATTTCCTATTTTTTATCTCTATTATTATATTTTCTATTATAGGATTAACTTTATTTAAAGGAAGATTTCACTATTTATGTAGATTAGAAGAAGAACCAATTAATGGAAAATTAGAAATTAATGATTTATTTGCTGATACTTTATGTGGAGGATATAATTCTTGTAATAATCATAAAAATTTATGTTTGTCAATGAAATCTTTTCAAGATAAAAAAACATATTTTATTTTAAAGAATTTCAAAAATGAAATCTCAAATGAATTTTTTAATTATGGAATTACTACTTTTGATAATATTTTTAAAAGTTTTTTAATTGTATTTATAACTTCTACTGGAACTGGTTGGTCTCAATTTATGAAATTAATAATGGATGGTTATAATTATTATACTTCTTTTATATATTTTAGTATGTGTATTATTGTTAATAATTTTTTTATGTTAAAATTAATTATTGCTGTTTTATTATATAATTTTCAACAAAATCAAGAAAGAGAAAAAACAATTAATCGTAAAGAAATTGGATATCTCATTAATAAAAAATCCAATATTTCATTAAAAAAACATTTGGTTAAAGTTAATAAAAAGAAAAAATATTATAAAAAATACAATTTAATTAAATTTAGAAATATTTCTAATTCAAAACATTTTCAAAAATTTATATCTTTCATATCTAAAAATAATTTTTGTAATTGTTTTTTAAAAATAGAAAAAAACACCCAATATCATAAAAAATATAAATTTACATATTATTGTTATTTTATTATGAATCAACCTTTTTTACAATTTATTTTCAGTCTATTAATAATATTCAATTCAATTATATTGGCTAATCAAATTGAGAATTTATCCAATAATACTCAAAAAATATTTAGTATAATAAATATAATTGTTATATATATTTTTTGTTTAGAAAAATTACTTTTTTTAATAGGAGAAGGGTTATTATTTTTTAAGAGTAAATTAAATATTTTTGATTTAGTAATTGTAATTACTTCATTTATTGAGATAAATATAAAAATAAAAAATAAGAATAATTATATTTATTCTTTAATAAGTTCAATAAGAATTTTTCAACTCTTAAAATATCTCAATGTTTTTCCAATGTGGAAAAAAGTTAATATTATAGCATCATCAATGATATTTACAGCTTGGGGAATTTTAGATTTTGTTTTTTTCTTTATAATAATTATTTATATTTTTAGTTTAATGGGACATCTTCTTTTTCAAGATTCAATGAAAATTGATTCAAAAGGAAATTATAGAGGAGAAAATGAATCTTATGCATTTAACTTTGATGATATATTAAATTCATTATTATCAACTTTTATGATAATTATAGGTGAACATTGGGAAAATTTATTTTATCAATGTTATAAAAGTCCTTTAAATTCTAAAACTGTCACTTCAATTTATTTTTTCACTTTAATTTTATTTGGAAGATTTGCTATTATGAATACATTTACTGCTTATTTAATAGATTCTTTTGAATATTCTTATAATATATCAAAAAAAAATAATATTGTTAAAAATAATTTATTGTTTCTAAATCTTGGAATAACTAGAGAATATCAAAGAGAACTAATGCAAAAAAAAAATATTGAAAATATAAATCAATTATTTAGAAATTATATTTGGACATATAAAAAAAGAAGAATAGCAAGTAAAGGACATTTAATTTTAGTAGGAAAATCAATTGTGAATATGAAAATAAATAATGCAAGAATATATGATGATTATTTATATTTTCATTTAAAAAAAAAATATACAAATAAAAAGGAAATTAATTTGAATCAAATTAAAAAAGATAAATACTATAATAAATTATTACATAATATAAAATTTTATAAATTTAATATCGACTATAATAAAATATATATTCCTGAAAGAAGAAGAAGGTATTTATTAAATAAAGAAGAAGAAATAATTGAAAGTAGAATTGATAATGTATTTAGACAACCTTTAATGTATATTGAACCAAAAAATCAAAAGAAAAAAGAAAATAAAAAACAAAAAAAAGAAAAAATAAATGAAACAATTGAAGAATCTTCTCTTAATAAAATAATAGATTATTGTAAAAATAGTTCTTTATTTATTTTTCATAAAGATAGTGCTTTCAGAAAAAATATAAAATTAATGGTAAATTCAAATGAATTTAATAAAATAATATATATATTAATATTAATAAATACAGTTATAATATGTATTGATAATGAATGGATAATTCCTAATTCTTCACAAGAATATTTAGTGAAAGGAGGAACAATATTTTTAAATGTACTTTTTTTCATTGAAGGAATATTTAGGATTATAAGCGATGGATTTATAATAAATCCAAAACCTGATATTAATTTAAATTTAAAAGGAAATAGTACTTTTGAAGAAACAATGTATCAATTAGAAAAAAATAACACTAAAAATATTAACTATGGTCAAATGAATGATGTTGACAAAAAAGAAATAATTAAAAAAGCTGTGATTCAAATTAATAATCAAAAAGCATATTTAAGAAATATTAAAAATTTAATTGATTTTATATGCATTTTAATAGGAATTATAGATTTATCTGGTAAAATAAAGAGCAATAAATTTTTAAGAATTTTAAGGTCTATAAGAACTTTTAAAATAATAAGATTAATCACAAACAGTAGAAAAATGTCATTAATGATTAGAACTGTGATTGAATGTTTCCCTGCCTTAGGACTTTTGGTAATAATCATTATAATTGATTTATATATCTATTCTATTTTTTCTATGAACTTATTTAAAAATCAATTAACTTATTATTGTGATGATTTGATATCAAAAGATAAAGAAACATGTATTAATAATGAGGGAAAATGGATTTATAATCATGAAAATTATCAAAATTTTCTTTTTTCATTTAAAACTAATTTTGAGATTTTATCAGGAATTAATTGGGCAAAAATGATGGATTTTGCTTGGAATATCACTCGAAATAAATTTACTTTTTTATATTTTATTTCTTCAGTAATTCTGAGCCATATTTATATTTTAAATATTGTCATTTCTTTTTTATCACAAAAATTCAGGGAATTAAAAAACAATGAAGATGATTATATTGATTTATCAAATGAAGAAATTGAATGGATAAAACTTCAAAAATTTATTATGAAATATAAACCATATAAAGACACTATTGAAGAAACAAAATGCAAAAAGAAAGTACAAGAATTATTAAAACTTAAAAAATTTAAATTTTTTATTACTTTATGTATTATTATAGCAATAATAATTTTAATGTGTCAATATGATTCTCAATCTTTAACATTTTATATTATATTTGAAATAATTAATATATTACTTACAATTATATTTAACATAGAAATTATTTTAAAACTAATTGTGGATAAATATCATTTTTTTCAAAATTCTTGGAATGTTTATGATTTTGTTATAGTAATTATATGTGATATTATTGTGATTGTGAATATTTTTAGCTATTTTGGAGTTTTTAATTATAATTCAGTAAGTACTCTTCCTATTATTTTTAGAATATTTGAAACTTTAAAATCATTAAGAATATTATCTTCTTTAGATATAATAAGAAATTTAATAAATTCTTTTGTTATTATTCTTCCAAATATTGCAAATGTTACATTAATAATAGTATTTGTTATGATTATTTATGCAAATATAGGGATGAATTGTTTTGGAACTGTTCCGTTTAGGTATAGAATATCGAGAACGAGTAATTTTAGAGGATTCATTCCAAGTATTATAATGTTATTTAAAGTAACAACAGGTGAATATTGGAATGAAATAATGAATGAATTAGCTTATCATGATTGCAGAGATTCAAGTAGTGATAATTATAAACAAGATTATTATTGTATAAATTATAATATAATATGCTATGATACTTTTTATGCAGATCATGACAAAATATATGATGTTGAGCAAAATCCTTCTAGTTTTGATGTTGATTATGATATTTATCAAAATTCTCAAATTTATCACTTTACTTGTGGAACTAATTTTAGTTATTTTTATTTTATTTCCTATATTTTGATTTGTCCAATTCTCTTAATGAATTTATGTATAATGTTAATTGTTGAAGGATTCAATGAGTCAGTGATTGAAAATAATTTAATAATTAATGAAGAATATGTTAAGCAATTTATTGATATATGGATGGAATATGATACTTTTGGAAGCTTAAAAGTATTACCTCATGAATTTGTTTTAATTTTTAAACAATTAAAACCTCCTTTTGGTCTCTTATATGATAGAGATATCTTTTTTAATCCTCTTAAATTTGAAAGAATAAGACATCAATATACTATTTTTAATAGATATTTATTTTCAGAAAATACTAAAATCAATGAAGATATTAATTTTAATGAAAAAAACTTTGGAAAAGTTAATTCTAATTTACCTTTTGGATATCAATTTTCAAATTTTTATTTAAGTAAAAATAAAAAATTCTTCACTAATGATTTAGAAGTTTCAAGAATTTTAAATTTATTAAATTTAACTGCTTTTAATTATAAATATGATTATTCAAATAAAAATTCTTTTACATTTTCAAATGAAATATTATATCAAGATGAAGAAGAACCACTTAAAAAGAATAAAAAAATTTATATACATTATGTAGATGCATGTTTAGCATTAACTAAATATGCAGTGGCAAAATCTAAAAACATAGATATAAATATTTTAAGAGATAAAAAAGTTATCCCTTATACAATGAATTATTGGATAGAAAAATTTGATTTTAAAAATATTAATACTATTTTCTATTCAAAAGATAATTATTATGGAGATGAATTAAAAATGTCAAAAGTATTTGCAGATGAATCTTTAAATAGAATTAAAAAAATAGTTAGAAAAAAAATAGAAAATAATCCAAATGTAATAAGATCTATTTGGAAAAATCAATTAATAAGAATTAAATCTATAATAGAGGAACTTCCATTTTTAAAAGATTTTCAAATTATAAATAAAAAAAATAAAAAAATTAAAAAGAAATTATATTATAGAAGTACAATAAGAGGAACATTAATATTGATACCATCAAATTGTAAATTTAAAAAAAATAAATATAAATAAAAAAATTAATAAATAAAAAATGAAAAAATAAATATTTAAAAAACATAAAAAACGGAAAAAAAAAAGGTATAAAAAAGGAAAAATAAAAAAATTTTTTTTGGGATGATTGGGAATGAGATATTTTGTGCTATTAGGAGTGGGATATTTTGGAAGAGAGAGAGTTCGATACCTCAGAAGATTGTAGGAGCAATATTGGCAGATATCATAACAATAATCCCACCAAAATATCTTACACCAAATTGAAACGAATCTACCATTTCTCATCGAATCAAGTATTGAATTCCTAATGACACCAAATTTCTCACTCTCATATCCAATCTCCTCAAATAAAGAACTTCACATCACCCCTAATATTCCGACCCTAATAATTATTTTTTTTTTTTTTATCTTTTTTTTTTATTATGTCTTCTAATATTCCTCAAATTACTTTTTATAATGGTAATTCTATTCCTCAACTTGGATATGGAGTTTATTTAATTGAAGGTGATGAAGAAACTGAAAAGTGTGTCTTAGAAGCTTTGAAAATTGGTTATCGTCATATCGACACTGCTCATGCTTACCAGAATGAAAAAGGTGTAGGATCTGCAATTAAAAAAAGTGGAATACCTAGAAATGAAATTTTTTTAACTTCTAAATTATGGCTTTCAGATTACGGAGAAGGAAAATCTTTAGAAGCAATTGATAAAATGTTAAAGAGATTAGACACAGACTATTTAGATCTTTTGTTAATACATTTTCCTTTCTGTGATTATCTTGGTGCTTATAAAGATATGGAAAAGGCACTTTCAACTGGTAAAGTCAAAAACATTGGAATTTCAAATTTTGAAGATAATAAACTTGAAGATTTATTAAGTAAAGTAACTGTTAAGCCAGTTTTAAATCAAATTGAAACTCACCCTTTTTTCATTCAAAAAGAGCTGAGAGAAAGATGTTTTAAAAATGATATTAAAATTGAAGCATGGGCTCCTATTGGACATAGTATGTTTGAATTTGGTAAAGAAAATATTTTAAATGATTTATCTAAAAAATATAATAAAAGCGTTTACCAAATAGTATTAAGATGGCATATCCAAAAAGGAGTTATTATAATTCCTAAAACTGTTAGACCTGAAAAAATGAAAGAAAACTTTGAAATATTTGATTTTAGTTTAAACGATGAAGAAATGAATGAAATAGATAAATTAGATGGTACAAAAAATCGTATACAAGATCCAGAAGATGAATTATTAAAAAATATTATAGGAGTGGTTTTCGATGATTAAAAATATTTATTTTTTTATTAACTTTAAAAGAACTTTTTATTGTTAGACTATTTTTCATCATTTAATATTTTAAATAAAATATTAATGATTATCTTCTTACCATTTTTACAATAAATTACTTATCTATATCCATTTATGTATTTTAAGCACCTATTCCTTCTATTAAATCATTTTTCCATTGACCTTCGTAAATATTACCATTATTATAAAACATTTTACCATATCCTTCTTTGTTATTATTTTTCCATTCTCCATCATATTTACTACCATTATTATAATAAAAAGTACCTTTACCTTCTTTTTTATTATTTTTCCATACTCCATCATATCTCTGTCCATTTGCATATATATAAGTACCTTTTCCTTCTCTCAAATCATTTTTCCATTCTCCATCATATTTATCACCATTATTATAATATAATATTCCTTTACCTTCTTTTTTATTATTTTTCCATTCTCCATCATATTTATCGCCATTGAAATAAGTTTTTATTCCTTTTCCTTCTTTTTTTCCATTTAAAATTTGACCTTCATATACATCACCATTTTTTGAATATTTTTTCAAATAACCAGTCATTAGACTTTTATCATTTTTCCATTCTCCATCATATTTATCACCATTTTTAAAATAAAAAATACCTTTGCCTTCTTTTTTATTATTTTTCCATTCTCCATCATATTTGTCTCCGTTACAGTAATATAATATACCTTTTCCTTCTTTTTTATTATTTTTCCATTCTCCATCATATTTATCTCTTGTTTTATAATATTGAATTCCTTTTCCTTCTCTTTTTTTATTTTTATAATCTCCGATATATTTACAAAGCCTAAATTTTTCTTCTTCATCATCAAATATTGATATTGATTTTGTTAAATTATTACTGTCACTAATGATTGAATCACAAGTTGTATTTGAATAATTTGAAATACTATTTTTCATATGATTTGAAATTATTGAATCAGAATCAAATAATAAACTTTTTTTTATTCTTTCATTAATTTGCAAATTTTCAATAATTTTTAATCTTTTATTTGGTTGATAAATTAATGATGCTTTAATTATATTAAATAAATCTTCAGAGTAATGTGAATCTCTTAACTGTAGGTGAGACAATAAATTTTGAACTTTTACAATACTTCCTTTTTCATTATTATTTTTTAAATCCGTTATTTCAAAAAGAGTTAATCCTATATCAAAAAGTTCGGAAAAATAAAATTCATTATTTTCAATTTTTGACTTTAATGTATCGATTTTTTCAATCGCAAAATCTCCGATTTTAATGTTATTATCTTCAGTTAAAAATATATTACTTGGTTTAATATTCCTATGAATTATTTTTTTTTCATCAATATATTTTATAGCATTACAAATTTGAGAAAACCATTTAAAAACTTGTTTTTCAGAAAAAAGGGTTTTTGTTTCTTTATTTTTTATGATTTTTTTTTCTAAATCACTTCCTTCTAGATATTCCATTATAATATAAGCACATGAATTAGGAAAATAAAAATCATTATATTTAATAATGTTTGGATGATTTAAATTTGGTAACATTGCTCCGTCTTTAGAAATTAATTTTTTATTTTCATCATTCAATTTTTCTACATTTATTTCTTTTATTACATATTTTTCTTTGGTTTTTATATTTTCAGTTAAATATAATTTTCCAAAACTATTTTCAGATAAAATTCTAAGAATTTTATATTGTTGATTTAGAATCAACCTGTTCATTATTTATTATTAAAATTCCCTTTTATATAGCATTTTATAGAAAAATCTTATCTAAACAATAAATAAAAATAAAAATTAAATTAAATTAAAAAAATATTTTCTAAATAATTAAAACATCATTTACCAAAAAAATAATAATATAAATGCAAAATTCAGAATTATCTTTTGGAAAACAAACATTCATAAACCATAAGAAAGCCGATCTTCATGATTTTTATGAAATTGAAGATGAAATAGGAACAGGTCGTTATTCTCGTTGTTATCGTGCAAAGAATAAAGAAACAGGACATTACTTTGCTTGTAAAGAACTTGAAAAAGGAAATTTGACAGATTATGAAACATTAATGTCAGAAATTGATATTTTAATAAAATTAGATCATCCTAATATAATTAAATTATATGAAATTTATGAAACTGACAAATATATTTACTTGATTATGGAATTATGCACAGGTGGAGAATTATTTAATAGAATTATTCGTAAAACTGAAAATGGGGAAATTTTTAATGAAAGAGAAGCTGCGAATATTTTTCGTCAAATGATGTCAGCAATAGCATATTGTCATAGTAAGAAAGTGGCTCATAGAGATTTAAAACCTGAAAATTTACTTTTATTTGATGAATCACCTAATTCACCAATTAAAGTAATTGATTTTGGAATGAGTAAAATATATAAAGAAAGTAGTGATCCAATGAATGATTATGTTGGAACTGCTTTTTATATTAGTCCTGAAGTTTTAGAAGGAAAATATGATGCAAAATGTGATATATGGTCTGCAGGAGTAATTTTATATTTATTATTATCTGGATGTTTACCATTTGATGGAGAAAATGATGAAGAGGTTTTTAAAAAAATTAAAAGTCTAAAATATGATTTTCCAAGTAATGAATGGGATAATATTTCAGATGAAGCTAAAGATTTAGTTAAAGGAATGTTATGTGAAGCTTCTTGTAGATTTGATGTTGAACAAGTAATTAAACATACTTGGGTTAGAAAATTAGCACCTAATGCAAAACCATGGGAAAAAAATACAATAAATATAAATACTCTTAAAAGTTATGCAAAAAGTAATAAATTAAAACAAGCAACAATAACTTTCATTGCTTCAAGATTAAGTGAAAATAATTTGCAAAAGTATAAAAATTCATTCCAGAAAATAGATATGAAAGGAAATGGAATGTTGGATATGGAAGAAATGAAAAAAGCAATAGGTAATAGAGGAGTTGTTGAAGAAATTTTTAGAAGTATTGATACTGATCATAGTGGTTCAATTGAATATACAAAATTTGTAGCTGCTAATATGGATAAAAATCTCTATTTAGATACAGCAAGATTAAAAGATGCTTTTAAATTATTTGATTTGGACCAAAATGGAAAAATATCTAAAGAAAATATTAAAGATGTACTTAAAATTAAAGAAGGAGATAGTGAACTTACTAATTTATTTGAAAAATATGATATTGATAAAGATGGACAATTAAGTTTTGATGAATTTGAAAATATGATGAATGAAGAATTAGAATTGGATGATTAAAAGCTTTTGATAATTTATTTTATAAATTAATCTTTTTATAAATGCTTATTTAGTTATTTTTGATTTATTTGTTGAGTTTAAATGATTGATATAATTAATAATTAAATTATTTCTTTTTATGATATTTTAATCTTAAAAAAACCTAGATGAAAATACATTATTTTTATCAATAAGATATCTTCCATATTATTATATTGTTTTGTTTAAAAATCAAACCACAAAGAATAAAGTAAATCAAAAAAGTACTTATATAAATATTTTTTAATTTATTTTTAATTTAATTAAAATCTTATAAAATAATTATATTTTAATCAATTGTTTCATATTATAAAAAAGGTAAATTAGTATTTGGATTTTATTAAAAAACAATTTATAATTTGATATTTTTATAATTTGAAATAATTAATTAAACATTGATTTACTTCATTAAAAGTTAATTAAATGTTAAAAGAATATATGTAAAGATTAATTATTATTTATGTTATGACTATAAATAATTTAAAAGAATAAATTAATGGGATGTTCGGATTCAAAAACAATAGAAACTAAAAATGAATTAACAGACAACAATAAAAAAGAAAATGAAATAATATTTGAAAATAATATTAATAAAAACTTAGAAGAAACAGAAAAAAAAGTTTTAAAAGGAGGAAAGAATATATTATCTAATAAAAAGGAAATTTTTGAAGTAATTCATAAAGAAAGTGTAACAAGTACAATGCCAGAATCAAATGATTATATAGATAAAATGGATGTAAAAAAACCATTTATATTAAATGCGGATGAACAAACACAAGGAAAAGGAACAGGAAATAGAAAATGGAACAGTAGTATAAAAGGGAATGTTTATACAACAACATGTATTCCAGAACATATGATACCTGAAAAATTAAAAGATCTTCAAATTTTTAATAAAATAGTGTCTTTATCAATTGTTAATAAATTAAATGATATTGAAAAAAACTCTTTTTTCGTTAAACAACCAAATGATATTTTATGTAAAGATGGTTGTAAAATGGGAGGAATTTTAATAAAACCATATAATGGTTTTTATACTATTGGTTTTGGAGTTAATCTTGTTGGAAAACCTGAAGAAGAACAAATGAGAGAAGGAGGAAAAAAACCTTGTTTTCTTGCTTTCCATACTGAAAACAATATTCCTAGTGCTTTAGATTTTTCTGTTGATGTTTCTTATCAAATTTTAGAGCATTTGAAATTATCATTTGAAGAAATTCAAAAAGAATATTTTAGTCATGAATTAACGAGTAATATTCTTATTGGAGGAGTAATTAAAAATTTTATTAAAAAATAGAATCATTATAAATTATTAAGATTTTTTATTAATAAATTGTAAGAAATCTTTACAATAAAAATTTTAATTATAAAACATC
>JAEEGI010013176.1_pt1 | contig 17573 bp, 8 predicted proteins | sample 8958751 | NCBI WGS metagenome assembly JAEEGI01 (sample SAMN16246545, study PRJNA631951) | gut metagenome | biome: gut microbiome; feature: rumen; material: KS-attached | host: Bos | place: Iran: Karaj | collected 2018-10
ATTCCCGGGTGATGAGCGTACCGTTCGTCTGGAGGGTGTTGTGGATGACCTTCCCGTCCGCATAGCGCCGCTCAAACTCCAGGGCCTTCTTGTAGAAGTCCAGCCCCAGGATCAGCGGCTCGCCTCCGTGCCAGTTGAAGGTCACTTCGGGCACGTCGTTGGCTTGGATATATTCGCGGACGACATGCTCCAGCATTTCCTCGCTCATCCGGGGCTCCCGGCCGCCGTAAATCTCGGACTTGTCCAGGTAATAGCAATACTGGCAATCGAGGTTGCAGAGCGATCCGGCCGGCTTCAACATGATGTTGAAAGCCATCGGCCCGTTGATGCGCAGGGCGTCGTCCAGGGTCAGCGTGTCTTGGAGGGGTTTTCCCATCAGGGTCGGGCAATCAGGGTTCGTGAGGAAATCAGGGCGTTGTAGCGGTCCAGCACTTCGCCGACGACGTCTTCCCAGCTGCGCACGATGCTCCTGGAGGCCTGGACGCCCACGCGGTGCACCCGCTGCGGGTCGGCGATCAGTTCGCGGAGTTTCTTTTCAAAACTCTTCAGGTCGTTGTCGATCAGGAACCCGTTCTCGCCGTCCGTCAGGATCGTGGCTGCCGTGGCACCCTTGATCATGACCGCAGGCGTGTGCAGGGCCGCCGCCTCGCGTACGACGAGCGGCGCGTTGTCATACAGGGAGGGGAAGAGGAACAGGTCGGCGGCCGCATAGAACTTCTTGATCCGCTCCCGGTCCGTGAGGTTGCCGATGAAGGTGACCTGCCGGTCCAGACCCTTTTCTGCGACCAGTTCCTTCATCGCATCGGCGGCATATCCGGTCCCGACGAAGAACATCCGGAACCGCTGGTCCTTGATGGTCTCCAGGGCTTCGATGATGAACTTGACATTCTTTTCCCAGATGTGCTGGCCGACGAAGAGAAGGACGAACTCGTCCTTGCCGATGCCCATCGATTCGCGGGCCTCGACGAAGTATTTCTCCGGATAATCGGCGACCAGGTCGCTGCCGTTGTCCACGACCTCGACCTTGCCCTTGTATCCGTATTCGCGGATGACTTCCTCGACGGAGGCCTGGGGCACCCAGACCTGGTCCGCTTTCTCATAGAAGGAGATGATGCGCTTGATGATCAGGTCCACGACGTGCTTTTCGGGGATGACGCGGGAGAAGTCATCGCGGTATTTGGAGTGGAAGGTGGCGATGCAGGGGATGTTCTGCAGTTTGGCGATCCGCTGGGCGGCCTGACCCGTCCCGAAGGGGCAGTGGGCGTGTACGATCTTGAACCGGCTCTTCGAGATGGCCCGCAGGAAGGTCGGGTCCATTTCGGCGACGCCGGTCACATATGGCTTGCGGAAGGGGACAGGGACGGAGAGGAAGTCGATGACATCGAAGTCATGGACGCTGTAATCCGTCCCGGGGACATTGGGTGTGATGACGGCGACGTCGCCGACCATCTTCTGCATCCAGTAGGCGTAATTGCTGACACAAACCGAGACTCCGTCCATCACGGGCGGGAAGCAGTCGTTGAAAAGGCCGACGTTGTATGCGTTTTTTGCCATGGTTTATCGTTATTAAGTGATGCAAAGATACGAAATCCCGTCATAATTCGTCGAACTTGACGGGATATGCTTCGCCGTTGAGCCGCTGCCAGTTGGCCTGGAAGAGGGAATAGCGGACCAGGGCGTCTTCTCTCCGGCCCAGGGCGTTGAGCGCCGCGACGCTCCGTCTCAGGGCCAACTCGTCCTGGGGATCGTATTCAAGGGCGATGTCCGAGATCTCGAGGGTGGCGAGCCGTTTCCCTTCCGCCATCTTGCCGTCCATCTCCTCCGCCAGGAAGGGGACGACCAGGGCTTCGACATCGGACTTGAACGCGTCGAAGATGTGGTTGGGCAGGTCTTTCAGGAAACGGCCGCGGGAGAGGAGGTTGAGCGCCTCGTCGGCCGCGCCCGCGTCGATGCAGCGGCGGAAGTCATAGTAATCCATGTGGAGGGGCTCCGATACCCGGGCCTTGTACACGCCGCCCTCGTAGTCCAGCGCGATCCCGTCGAGTGCATCGAGGGCCTTGCGCAGGTTGCTGATGGCCACGCCCCGGGAATTCCTCGCCTTGAAAGACTCCTTGTCGGGCCAGAGGATGCCGCTGATGCGGGAGGAAGAGACACCTTTTTCCTCCGCCCGGATCAGGAGCAAAAGCAGGGTGCGGGACTGCTGGGAGAAACGCTCGGTCACGTTGTCTCCGTTCCGGTCCGTGACGGTGAAGGGACCGAAAAGGGAGATGGAGTTGGGCCGCGTCTCCGCACGGTAAATGCGCTTGCGGGGGTCGCTCTGGGACAGGACGTAACGGTCGTGCTCCTGCTGGAGGTCCTGTTTCTTCCGCCGCCGCTTTCCCAGACTGCGGGCCAGCACGCCCAGCAGGACGGCCGCCGCGGCCACGGCGATCAGGATCCAGGGAGCCGAGGCGCTCTTCTCGGCGGGGGCCTGCATCGGCGGGAAGGACAGGGTGTAGATATCCGCCCTGGGCGTCAGGTCTCCTCCGACGTCGTTGGCGATGGCGACCAACTTGTCCAGGCTGGCGTCGTAGAAGAGGCTGGAACTGCACCAGATCTTGTCGGAATTGGCTTCTATGCCGGATGCGAGACGCTGGCAGGACCCGTCTGCAAGCGAGAAACGGTACAGGTACATCGTGGTCCGGGTCAGATGCTCGGGATAGCACAGGGCGTAGAAACAGTCGTCGCGGACGACCAGGCCCCGTGCCGGGATGCTGGATTCGTAGGGCCAGTCGATCGTCCATAGATGGCGGCATTCGCCCGTGCGCAGGTCGTAACGGTGCAGGTCGTAGAAATATCGCCGTCCCACCACTTCCTCGCCGGTTTCGTTGCCCAGGCCGCCGAAGATATAGGCACAGGTGCTGTCGGGTGCCACGCCGGCAGAGCAGAAGAAACGGGGGAAAAGGCCCGGATCCTGTGTGCGGTCGACTTCCTCCCGGCGCCAGTGGCCATCCGCTCCGAAAGCATAGAAGTCTCCGTTGAAATACATGTCCCCGTATCCGCCGAAAAAGCTTCCTTCGCCCGTAACGGGATTGAGGAAGGCGCCGTGGTGATGCATCGGACCATCCAGGCGGTCGGTACTCAGCGGGGTCCATTCCAATGTGTTGAGATCCAACTCCGCCACCGAGGCCTTTCCGGGGCCGTCGACCCAGTCCGACAGCTCGTAGGCATAGAGACGCCCCTCTTTCCAGAAGGAAGTGCCGGACAGGATGCGGATGGGGCAGGGTGATGCGTAGGGCTGCGTGGCCGTCCGTTCGGTGTTGAGGCTGTACTTCTGCAGGCCCCTGGAAGAGTAGAGGCCTACCTCATGCCGTTCCGGGTCGTAGTAGCAGCCGCCCGGCGTATCTGAGGAAAGGGTCGCGGCGTGTTTCCACTGCATGGCGTCTCCGGCCAGCCAGACGGGGTTGATGACGCGTCCGAACGCCCGGCCACCCTCGTCGTGCACCTTCGTCCCGGTTTTCTCGTCCAGCGGGAAACGCAGCGTGGAGAGACCGTCACTCAGCGTCAGGTCCCGGATGGCGAAAGAGGGGAGCTCCACCACGTGTCCGCTCTGGCCGAAAAACAGGGAAGGCCGGAAAGACTTGACTCTGAAATCCAGGGCCTGGCCGTAGGACCGCCCGCCGATGCGGCACCACACGGAGTCGGCCGCCGCGTCCAGGCAGACGTCGATGTGCGTCCATTGATGGTAGGGCAGGTCTTTCTCCGGTATCTCGGCAAAGATGGCACTCCGGATGCCCTCGTCGTTCAGCCGGATGGCGATGGTCCCGGTCCTCCCGTCGAAGGAGAGGTTCCAGATATGGTCGGGGTCGTCCGCGTTGCTCAGGCGGAAGATGTATCCGTAACGGGAGATGGGGAGGGTCTTGAGGTCAAAGCTGATTTCCAGCCGGTCGTTGAAACGGGGATGTCTCTGGGCGAACACTTCGTAAGTCGTCCGTTCGTCGATCGCATGGTTCATGCTGCGGAATTCGAGGCCCTGGGCCCGGCCGGGAAGGAGGGAGGACAGGGACAGGATGAGGGGAATCAAGACTCGTTTCATGGCGCAATCAATCTTCCGCAAGTTAGGGAATTAATAGGGAAAATAATAGGATTCTCTCCAAAATTAACTGAAATATTTTTGGAAATAATAGCTACTTAAAAGTTATCTTAAGAATAGCTGATTATCTTTGTACAAACAAAAAATGAAATAAGCTTCCACTTCATGATCAGGATGCAAGTCAAACCCCTTTTCAGAATCATTCCGGTGGCACTCCTACTCCTCCTGCAGCCGCTCTTCCCGGCTGCTGCACAGGGCGGCGGCGAGAGCGTCACCTGTGTCGTCAGCGATCCTTCCGGTCCCGTCCCGGGCGTTGTCGTGCGGATCAAGGGAAGCGATTTCGCTTCCATGACAGACCTGGATGGCGTCGCCGTCATCCGCGGCGTCAAGTCCGCCGTCACGCTCGTCGTTACCATGATGGGCTTCCGGACGGAAGAGGTACAGGCGTCCCCCGGACAGACCGTCAGCGTGTCGCTTCAGGAAGACAGCGAACTGTTGGACGAAGTCGTCGTCATCGGATACGGCACGGCCAAGCGAAAGGATTATACCGGATCGGTCGCGTCCGTGCGCCTGGAGAATTCTCCGGTCGCCCTGGCCGTCAACAGCAATGCCCTGGAGTCGCTCAAGGGCAATGTGGCCGGCCTGGATATCGGCGCCACCAATACCGCCGGCGGACAGCCTTCCGTCCAGGTGCGCGGCCAGAAATCGATTTCGGGTTCTTCGGCGCCCCTGATCGTCCTTGACGGCCTGATCTTCATGGGCGGGCTCAACGACATCAATCCGGCCGACATCGCTTCGGTCGACATCCTGAAGGATGCGAGTTCGGCTGCGACCTACGGTTCGCGTTCGGCCAACGGCGTGATCGTGGTCACGACGAAGAAGGGTACGACGCGCAAGCCGACGATTTCCTTCAACTCTTCCTGCTCCGTCGCCACCTGGGCCAACAAGCCCCGGATGAAGACCGGGCAGGCGTACGTGGACGCCATCATGGCCCGCAACAACCTGACGGACCTCAGCTGGATGTCCGAGCAGGAGTATTACAATTACCAGAACAACATCACGACGGACTGGCTGGATTTCAGCACGCGGCTGGGCTCCAAGCAGGATTACCAGGCTTCCGTCTCGGGCGCGGGCGAGAAGATCAACTATTATTTCTCCACCTCCTGGACCGACAGCAAGGGCATCGTGAAGGGGGATGACTTCACCCGCTTCAACCTGATGGGGAAGGTCAATACGGATATCACGTCCTGGCTGAACGTCAGTCTCGACGCCGCCTTCGTGCGTCAGGACTATTCCGGCATCGAGGCCAATATCCTCACCGCCTACTATCTGAGCCCCTACGGCACGCCGTACCGTTACGGGTCGACGGAACTGGAGAAGTATCCGGTGACCCAGAGTGACGGTTACCAGAACCCCCTGTGGCAGTCGGATGAGAGCCTCCGGGAGCACTCGGACATCCGGGAGAACTACCGCCTGCAGACCAGCGCCCTGGTCCGCTGCCCCTGGGTGGACGGGCTCACCCTGCGCCTCAATTATTCCTACACGGATACGCAGAAGAAGACCAGCGATTTCCGGCACGAGGGTTATTTCGTCAAGGAAGGAAAGTATGACGATGAGACCCGCTACAGCACCGAGACCCTGAAGAACCTGCTGGCCTCCGCGACGGGCACCCGGAAGAACGAGGTGACCCGCTCGCGGCTCTTCGACGCGATCCTCAACTATTCCCACGCCTTCGGGCCGCACGACGTCGACGCGACCCTCGTGGCGACGCGGGACCGCTCCACCTACGACGCGGAGTCCCTGACCGGGTCCAATTACTCGGGCAACGGCAATACGATCCTCGGCATCAACGGCCTGAGCAAGGCCGAGGTGCACACGATCTGGCAGGATGGCGTGGAGACCGCCAACATCGGCTACCTCGCACGCGTCCTGTATAACTATGACGGGCGCTACTCCTTCACCGGCTCGGTCCGCCGGGACGGCGCCTCCGTGTTCGGCGCCAACCGACGCTGGGGTAACTTCTGGTCGCTCGGTCTCGCCTGGACGCCCTCGAAAGAGGCATTCTGGGGGCCTGGCCTGAAGCGGATCCTGACGGATTTCAAGGTCAAGGCCTCGGGCGGCGTCAACGGCAACCAGACCCTGGCCGCATTCAGCACGCTTTCCAAGGTGGTCAGTGGCCAGAACGGCGGCATCCGCTACGAGTTCGACGACAGTGTCATCCAATACGGCATCGCCATCAGTTCGATGGGCAACGCCGACCTGGGCTGGGAGGCCACGACGGCCTACAACGCCGGCTTCGAGTCCACCTGGTTCGAGGGCCGGATTGACTGGGACGTCGATGCCTATTACTCGCAGACCCGGGACCAGATCTTCACGCGGACGATTCCCGTGATGACCGGCTTCGAGTCCGTCAAGTCCACGATGGGCCAGGTGGACAACGTGGGTATCGAGTCCACGATCCGCTCGGTCAACGTCCGGACGCCTGACTTCCAATGGACCAGCGGGATGACTTTCTGGCTCAACCGCAACAAACTGGTCCACCTCTACGGCGAGGACCTGAACGGGGACGGTCGCGAAGACGACGACATCTCCAACAACCTCTTCATCGGCAAGAGCCTCGGGGCCATCTACAGCTATATCCAGGACGGCATCGTCCAGACCACGGACCACGACTATATCGGGGTTTACGGCGGGGTGCCCGGCTATCCGAAATATGTGGATCTCAACGGAGACGACCAGATCACGGCCGACGACCGTGCGATTCTCGGTTACACCTCGCCCAATTTCCGGGTGAATATCAGCAATACGCTTTCCTACAAGCAGTTCGAACTGTACATGATGTGGGCCGGCGTCTTCGGCGGGGCGCACCGCTACCTGCGGTCCAACGCCAGCGCCTTCCGCGTCAGCAACACGACGGGTTATCCCACGGCCAACCTGATCGACATCCCCTGGTGGACGGAAGATCGGCCGAGCGAGATCTATCCCGCCGCCTCTTTCTCCACCGACGGCCGCTACCAGGCCCTGCAGGACCGGACCTTCGTCCGCCTGCAGGATATCACCCTGTCCTATACACTCAAGCGGAGCCTGCTCGAGCGCTGGGGCCTGATCAACCTGAAGTTCTTCGTCTCCGGCAAGAACCTGCTCACCTTCACCCGGTGGGTGGGTGACGATCCGGAGACCGGATCCACCGTCCTGTCCTCCACCCTTCCTGTCTCACGCTCCGTGACGGCGGGTGTCAACCTCAGTTTCTAGCGCCATGAAAAAGATCGTTACCCTTTTGGCCGCAGTGCTCTTCCTGGCCGCCTGCAACGACGATGCGTTCCTGACGGAGCATCCGAAATATTTCTATACGCCGGACAATGCCTTCTCGACCCAGGACCAGGTGGACCAGGTCCTGCTGTCCTGCTATGCGTCGATCCGGGATGTCCAGTCAATGCGCAGCGAAGGGGCGGAAACCTTCGTCTTCCGCTGCTGCAACGGGACGGACATGTACGACGTCACCAACATCCGCCACTCCTACCAGTTCAACGACTATTCCATCATTACGCCCGAGCACAAGGTGTTCAAATACATCTTCGCCTACTGGTACAAGCTGATCTCCTACGCTAACCTGGCGCTATATGCCTCCAACCTGGAGGACATCACCTGGGATTCGGAGGCGAGTCGCGCCTATGCCCGGGCGCAGGCCCATTTCTTCCGTGCCTGGGCCTACCGCAACTTGGGCGAGGAGTTCGGCGGGGTGTTCATCGTGGAAGATATCTGCACGGAGCCTCGCTTCAACTTCGAGCGCAGCACCCGGGTCGAGACTTACCAATATGCCATCGACGAGCTGGAAGGCTGCCTGGAAGACTTCCCGGAGACGGGCGGACGCGGCCGCATCGTCCGGGGCGCCGCGCAGCATACCCTCGCGCAGCTGTATCTCGACAAGGGCATCGCCCTGGGTGAGGAAGGTCGTCCCGACGAAGCGAAGGCCGCGTACTTGAAATCCGTCTCCTACGCGGATGCCGTAATCGACGGTGGCCTGTACTCCCTGATGCGGGAGCGTTTCGGCACCCGGATGAGCGAAGGACCGACGTATTACTACGCCAATACGCCCAAGCAGAAGACGCCGGAGCATACCTACGAAAAGGCGGGCGTTATCCTGAATGGCAACGTCATCTGGGACATGTACCAGACCGGCAACATCGCCTATCAGGACGGTAACCGTGAGTCCATCTGGATCATCCGGACCGACCTGGAATCCTATCTCGCGGGGGACAGGACCTCCCGCCTGTCCTATTCCCGCTGTTTTTCTCCCTCCATCCGCGAGGCGCTTCCGGGCGTGCTGGACGGCCTGATGGAGGATACCGGCGGGCGCGGCGTCTCCTGGGTGATGCCCACGGAGTACGTCCGCACCCAGATCTACGAGGGCAAGTGGGGAGAAGGGGACTTGCGCAACAGCGAGGTCGTGATGCGCCGCACGCTCGTGGGCAATGTCCCGGGCAGCGCTTATTACGGCAAGGTCATCCCCTGGAGCGTGATTTATCACGAGGGCGGAGACTCCGCGACCCGCGAGACCGCCTACACCCAGGCGTTCCCCATTTCCTGCAAGGTGAGTTCGGACATCTATCCCGACGACGACTACGGCGGCAACAAGAGCAACCTATACCGGGACGATTATGTGATCCGCCTCGCCGAGACCTACCTGATCCGGGCCGAAGCCTATTGGCGTGCCGGCGACAACGCCTCCGCGGCCCGGGACATCAATGCCGTCCGGCAGCGGGCGCAGTGCAAGTATCTGGTTACCGAGGCCGACCTGAGCCTGGAACTGATCCTGGACGAGCGTGCCCGCGAACTGATCTATGAGGAGAACCGTTGGAACACCCTGCTCCGGATGGGCGGCACCGTCGCGTGCGACCGCATCCGGGAATACTCCTATTGGGATTATCCGCGCTCCGGCTCGATGAAGAACTTCAGCGTGTGGCCCATCCCGCAGACCGTGATCGACACCAACAAGGACGTTAAAATCGAACAGAACGATGGCTGGAAATAGACTGAAACATATTTGGATCCTGCTGGCCCTTGCGGCGCTCGTCTCCTGCAAGCCGGAATACAAGATCCCGCGGGGAGAGCTCCCCGAGCTGCCGGAAGGAGCGGTGCTCTGGCTGGACCTGATGCGCTGGAACGGGGCGAGTATCAAGGATACGACGGAGATGAAGCGGATGTGGGACGCCTTGCACCTGTCGGCGACCCTGCAGGGCATCGTCAACCGCGAAGCCCCGGTCCTGTACCTGGACTATGTCAGCGCGGACGGATTCAATACGGACGAATACTGGTGGGACAAATACTCCGCCCCCGGGGAGTGGCTCGCCGGCAAGGAAAGGGTCACGATCTACGACCCTGTCAAGGCTTGCGACATGCTCCGGGACCGGATCGAAGGCATGGTCGTCTATGATCCCAAGATTCCCGCCACTTCCTGCATCGCCTCGATGGTGGCCGGCGTGGAGAACGTGGTCGCCGTGCGCTACGACCCTTCCCCGGGCAGCATCTACAACCGCCTGAAAGAAAGGGAGTATCCCGTGAAGGTCTGGCTGGTGGAGCAGGATGGCTCCTCTAAGTTCAAATCCAAGACGGACGCTTACCGCTGGGCCATCGACCAGTATCTCAAGCCCGGGAAATGCAACACGGAGTACGCCGGCTATTATATCGACCAGTGCTGGCTGAAGAATCCGGGCGCCTCGACCAAGAACCACCACCTGCTGAGCAACCACGACTATTTCGTCAGCAAACGCGCCTTCTTCTTCGACCTTTCTCCCTGGTCGGACGAGGTCGCCACGGACGACCCGGCCGGGGAGGTCGGGGCGGACTACCGGACCCTGACGGAAATCCTGCTGGAATGCTACCGGCAGAACGGCAACGGAGAGACATTCTGCCACATCGGCGGTTTCCCTGCCTGGGCCTACAAGTATACCGACCACAAGGAAGTCGGCGGCAAGCATACGCCGGTCCAGACGGAGTGGAAATTCGCCGAAATCATCGGCGAATACAACGCCTTCAAGGATGCGGACGCCATTGCGTACGGCGCCATCGCCAATTCCTCTTTCTGGCAGCACTTCCCGCTGCGGCCGTCCTATCCCCAGGCCAAGGCCTCCCGCAAGGCAATGCAGGACAAGGGCTATCTGGACGCGAACGGCCACGTGGACCTTTCCAAACGCTATGTCCTGCTCTATGTCGGCGATTATGACGCCGCTTCCTGGGTGTATCAGACGACCCCGTCCATCTGGGATGACCCGCAGCGGGGCAAGGTCCCGATGATGTGGAGCATCTCGCCTATCCTGGCCCGTCGCGCGCCGCAGGCCCTCCATTACCTGTGGACTTCCGCCAGTGAGAATGACTGGTTCGCGGCGGCGGACAACGGCGCCGGCTATCTCAATCCCGGGAGTCTGGAAGAGCCGCGTCTGATCAGCGGACTTCCGGACGGCATGGCGCAGTGGGCCCGTCACTGCAAGCCCTGGTACGAGCAGTGGGGCATCACCGTTACGGGCTTCATCATCGACGGCAACGCCAAGGGGATGACGCAGAAGGGCTTCAAGGCCTATGCAAGCTTCAGCCCCGACGGCATCGTGCCGCAGAAGACGCCCGCCTACCTCAGCGCGGTGGACGGGATGCCGGTCCTGCGGGCCGGCGGCAGCGCCGGTGCATCAATGACCGTAGATGCTGCCGAAATCATCCGCAACACCGTCAAGCAGCATACGGAATGCCCCTTCTACTGGTTCCGCGCCGTCCTTAAGACTCCGTCCTGGTATGTCAATGTCAAGTCCCTCCTGGACCAGTCCAATCCGGAAATCGTCTGGATGAGCGGACCTGAATACTTCGAACTGCTGAAATGTTATCTGGAAGAGCAATGAAAAAGTATATCCCATATATCCTGATTCCAGTCCTGGCGCTGGCAGCCTGCAGCCGCTGGCCGGAAGCGATGCCCTCCAAGCAGGTGGCGTCGGTTACGCTGGACAGCCATAGTTGCAGCGTCCGCGTGGGCGAGACCTGGCCCCTGCGGGTGAGTTTCGCCCCGGCCGGTTCTTCCTCGATCGTCATTTGGGCTTCGTCGGACGAGTCCGTCGCCACGGTCTCCTCGACGGGCACGGTGACAGGTGTCTCCGAAGGCAAGGTGCGCATCCTGGTCGTCGCCGAGCGGAACGAGGACGCCTCCGACGCCTGCGAGGTGACGGTCCTCCCGCCCAAGGCCCCGGACATCCTGGTCAGCAGCATCAAGTTTTCGGAATCTTCCTTCGAGTTGGAGAAGGGCAAAATCCTGGACTTGACCCCTTATGTGACCGTCCTTCCGGACAATGCCACCAACCCGGTCCTGCTTTGGTCCGGCAGCAACAATACCGTCGCCCTGGTCAGCGGGGGACGGGTTACGGCCCTTTCGGCCGGTACCGTGACCGTCAAGGCGGCTGCCACCGACGGCTCGGGCGTCTATGCGAGTTGCGCGGTCAAGGTCATCGACACCGGGAGCGGCGGCCCGCCCGATCCGGGCGAGGATCCGCCCGCAGATCCGGACCTGGTCATGTTTGACTCCTGCGACAACCTGGATTTCTTTACGGGCAATCCCAAGCATCGCACGGGCGTGACGGTCGAGAAACTCGGCCGCCAGGAAGGCTCCGGTTATATCCAGCGCGTGAGCGGCACGGACGCGGAGATCTTCGTCTTCGGACGCGGAGCGAACGTGGTGGATGCGCAGGTGACGGATTATTCCAAGGCGAAGTTGGTATTCTGGTTCTACATCGAGGATGCGGCTCTGCTCCGGGCGAAGGCCGGACCGGGTGGGCGCATCGAGATCAGCCATAGCGGCGCCCCGTCCCTGCAGGCCCTGTACTGGGACTCCAAGGAGCGCATCGCCGAAAAGGTGGCGAACGGATGGAATTACATCGTCCTGCCCTTCTCCGAGGCGAAGGAGGTCACCCCGGACAATCCTTTCAACCCCAAGGGAGCCAACTACTTCCGCATCTATTTCAACGGCGCCGCAGCCAGCACGGAGATGACCTACGGCATCGACGCCATCGGTTTCAAACAGGACAAGTGATGCCTTCATATTGTAATTAACATATCTTTATCACATAAAACCATGTCCCAGACAAGCAAGAAAAAAGGACAGGAGGATTATGCCGCTCCTGCCTGCTCCCAGGTGCCGTTCTTCTCTGAAGCGGCTCTCTGTGAGACCAGTTTCACCAGCAATGGTATCGAGCCCGGACAAGGGGTCGATTGGGGTCAGTTCTAAACGAGGAAGGCCATGAAAAAGATGTATCGTATCCTTTCCGTGGGCGTCATCGCTCTGACCGTGCTTTGCGCCTGCGTCCGCGAGACGGTTCCCGTCTCCGGCACTGAATCCCACGCCGTCACCTTCTACGCCGAGGCCGTCTCGACCCGTACGGCCTTCACGACTCCGGAAGGTTCTGTCTACCCGACGCTCTGGACGTCCAATGACCAGTCTGTCAAGATCATGCTCAACATGACCGAATCCAAGGACGCTGCGGTGTACGCTGCAGCCGACGGCAAGAGCGCGACCTTCTCCGCTTCGTTCGGCGAAGCCGGGAGTTACACCTTCTTCTCCGTCAGTCCCGCTTCCGCCTGGGTGAGCGCCACCCAGAAAGAGGGGGAGACCACCGTCAACCGCGTCGAGGTCAACATTCCGACTACCCAGACGCCGACCGCGCTTTCCGTGGATGAAAAAGCCCAGCTCCTCGTCGCGGAATCTGAGACGACGGCCACCCTTCCCGGGAAGGTTGACCTGCATTACTGGCATCTGACGGCCTATGGCAAGATGACCTTGACCGACATGGCCCTGGATGGCGCTGCGGTGTCGTCCGTTTCCCTGAGGGCCGCCGAGGCCTGGGCCGGGGGATGGAGCTATGCCTTCTACAACGGGGAAGTGGCTCCCGCGTCTTCGGCTTCCAACACCATCACGGTCAATACCGATGCCTCCGGCGACATCTGGTTCGCTTGTGCGCCCGTGAACCTCTCCGGCAAGTCTCTGGCCATCGAGGTCAAGACCGACAAAGGCACGCTGTCCAAAACCATTACCCTGCCTGACCGGTTCGAGTCCGGCAAGATCGCACGTTTCTCTGTCAGCATGAAGGACATTCCCCTGCAGGAGAACGTCGCCGTCACCGCCGTCAATCTCAACGGCAAGCGTTTGTTGACCGCCGTCGGCAAGACGGTGGACCTGGGCGGCTGGTACAACGTCGCGCCCGACAATGCGACCGATAAGGGCATCCTCTTCACCAGCGACCATCCGGAGATTGCAACCGTCTCCGAGGAAGGCGTCGTTACGGGCGTATCCGCCGGCGATGCCGTCATCACGCTCAAGCCCAGGGATGGCTCTGCGGTGGAAGCCGCGCTGACCGTCCGCGTGGCGGACCTGCCCGTTTTCCCGGCCCGGGAAAAGAGCGCGGAAGTCTTGTTCCACGGCTGCGACGAGCTGACCTACTTCACCAAGGGCGCCGACGCCAACCGCGAGATTTCGATCGAGACGAGCGGACAGAAGGAAGGGACCGGTTGGTACAAGACCACGACCAAGAAGAATGCCGAGATGATTGTTATCAACCGCAACACCTCCGTCATCAACGCCCGGCTGACTTCCCCTCACCGGGGACACGTGGGCTTCTGGTTCTATATCGAGCCCCGCGAAGACGGCAACAATGCGGAGAAACTCACGCGCAAGAACCGCATCAACGGCGGCCGCATCGAGTTCAGTCATGCGGGCGGTGGCGGTGCCAACAAGGCCATCTTCTGGGAAACCAAGAACGTCCTGAAGAACCTGCAGGATGGCTGGAACTGGATCGACCTGGCCTTCAAGGATGCCCAGGTCCTGGGAGACGGCTATATGGTCAACCCGGAGGGACTCAACTGGTTCCGCATCTTCATGCAGGGTCCGGCCCAGCTGTACGATACCTATACCTATGGGATAGATGATATCGTCGTCTGGGAGGACTACGGCGAGACCACGGCTTCCAAGGCCCGGCTCTTTGATTTCAGTACGCACAATGGCTGGGGATCCACGGTAGCCCTGTTCTACAATATGACCGACAAGGCCGTGGCCGGCCTGTTCGCGGCAGGCGGACCCCACGTGATCCAACTTCCGCTGGGCGAAGGCGCCGTCAATTCCGGCACGACCCTCGAGAAAGGCCATCTTCACCTCAAACTCTACGTCAGCGACGTCAGCTTGCTGAAGCGTCAGGGCCAGATTGAGATTGCCTCCTCAGGCAAAGCGGACGAACAAGAACTGAGCTGGACGACCGCATCCGTCGTCAAGTATTGCCAGAACGGTTGGAACGACATCACCCTGGACCTGAAACGGGCCGCCTCGACGGGGGGTACGTGCGACCTGGGGGCCGTCAACTGGTTCCGCTTCTATGACTGGACGACCGGAGAGGCCTGGATCCAGTTCAGCGATATCTACCTGTACGAAGAATAATCCCATCCAAAGCGTATGAACCCGATCCTGTGCCTTCTGGCGGCCGTGGCTGCCACCTTCCTTTCCCCGCGGGAGATTGACACGCGGATCGGGTCCACGGCGGCCGATTCACCCACCGCCAGCATCTTCGGCGCCGGCGGTGAGGTGTTCGGCAACACCATCCCCTGCGTCACGGTTCCCAACGGGATGACCTACTGGACGCCCGAGACCGTGATTTCCGACAGGAAGGGAGTGACGCCTTACCGCTACGATTCCCATCAGTGGGAGGGCTTCCGGGCTTCCCACTGGCTGGATGGCAGCGCGACGCAGGACTATGGCTCCTTTTCCATCCTTCCCGGCTGTCAGCCCGTGCCGATGGACCATTCCGTCGAGGTGGCCCAGCCCGGGTATTACCGCTATGGGGATTATGAACTGACGGGCTACGGGCGCAGCGCCATCTTGCGTCTCGGCTGCCGGACGCTCGCCATCGTCGTCAATACCGGTTATGACGATGCGCGCATCGCTTTCGACCCGGAGCGGGGAGAGATCCGTGCGGAGAATCCCGTGCACCGCATCTATCAGGGCTGGGGCAAGCCGGCGGGCTATTCGTCCTGGGGCGTGTTCCGTTTCAACAAGAAGGTGGCGCGTGTCCTCGGTGCGGGCGACAAGCGCATCGACCTGGAGTTTGAAGACACGCCCGGCCCGCTGCTGGTGCGTATCGGCACCTCTTTCAGCAGCTGGGACGCGGCGGCGGCCAATCTCGACGGCGAGATCCCGGACTGGGATTTCGAAGCCGTACGGGCCGGGGTTGAGGCCATCTGGACGGAGCGCCTTTCGCAGGTCGAGGTCGTTGGAGGGGACCCGGAAGTCCGGAAACACTTCTACACCTCGCTCTGGCGCTCTTCCCTGAGCCCGCGTCTGGTCAGCGACCTGGGCTGCGAACCCGATTACGACGACTTCAACCTGTGGGACACCTTCCGTGCCCTGCACCCCCTGCACACCATCCTCCAGCCGTGGCAGAGCGGGGAAATGATGCAGGCCCTGGTGAAAAAATACGAGCGGGGCGGATGGATGCCCATCTTCCCGATGTGGGGCAGCTATACGAGCGCGATGATCGGCGACCATGCGGCGAGCGTCATCGCCGACGCCTATGTCAAGGGCATCCGCAATTTCGATTACCGGAAAGCGTGGGAGGGCGTGCGCCAGAACGCCTTTGAGACGCCCTGCGACTCCCTGTATGAGGACGGACGCGGCCGGCGGGCGCTGGGCGTTTACCTGCGCCTGGGCTATCTCCCGCTGGAAGAGCCCGTGCGCTTCGCCTTCCATGCCAACGAACAATCCAGCCGGACCTTGGAGTATGCCTACGACGACTGGTGCGCCTCGCTGCTGGCCCGCGACCTTGGCTCGAAGGAAGACTATGAGGCCCTGTCCGGGCGCGCCGGGAACTGGCGCAACGTCTTCGACCCCCGTACCCGCTTCGTCCAGGGTCGGCACGAAGACGGGAGCTTCCTGGACGAAGACAATGAGTTGAAAAAGACTTCCTTCATCACGGAAGGGACGCCTTGCCACTACAGTTGGTTCGTGCCGCAGGATGTGGAGGGTCTGGTGGATTTCGTCGGCCGGGAACGCTTCGAGGAGCGTCTGGACCTGATGTTCTCGGAAGGCCGGTACTGGCACGGTAACGAACCCTGCCATCAGATTGCTTACCTGTATGATTACATCGGACGCCCGGAGAAATGTCAGGCGGCGGTCCGGGAGATCATGAAGACCGAGTATCGCAACACCCCCGGCGGCCTCAGCGGCAACGACGACGCCGGCCAACTCTCGGCCTGGTACGTCTTCTCCTGCCTGGGCTTCTATCCCGTCTGTCCCGGCTCCGCCGAATACGCCCTCGGCATCCCCGCCTTCGACCGGATCATCATCCATCTGGAGAACGGGAAGGACTTCGTCATCGTCAAGAAGAATGGCGCCGGAACGGACTTCAAACTGGGCTGCAAGCGCCTGCGCCGCCCCTTCCTCGCCCACGCCGACCTCCTCGCTGGCCGCCGCCTGATCTTCAGATAACGACGGAAACAGGCAGCCACCGGCCCCGGAAGAGCATTCCCCGAAGGGTTAAAGTTTCCGCTCTTCCGGGGCCGGTGGCTGCCTGTTCCTAGTTCCTAGATAGGGTAAGACTGTACGGTATCGATCATCGCCAGGATGTTCTCCACCGGCGTCCCCGCCTGCGCATTGTGGCACGAGCAGCAGATGTAGCCGCCACCCTTGCCCAACGTATCCAGGCAAGCCCGCGTCTCCTCGACCACCTCGCTGACCGACCCCCTCGGCAGGACATACTGGTTCTCGATCCCCCCGTGGAAAATGAGATCCTTCCCGAACCTTTCCTTCAGGCCCGCCGTATCCATGCCGGGGCAGATGTGCTGGATGGGGTTGAGAATGTCGACCCCGCATTCGACCAGTCCCGGAATGATGGGCAGGGCGGCGCCGTCCGTGTGGTACAGCACCTTCTTCCCGTAGCTGTGGATCAGGTCGCACCAGTTCTTCAGCCTCGGCTTGAAGAAGGCCTCCCAAGACTCCAGGGAGATCAGCAGGCTCTTCTGCATCCCCATGTCATCGCTGATGAAGACGAAGTCCAGGTCGTCGTCCAGCTCCTTCAGCACCCGCTCCAGCATGACGGTCTGGATGGCGTCGATACGCGTCAGGGTGGCATCCAGGAACTCCGGGCACGCAATCGTGTCCATCAGGGCGTTCTCCAGGCCGCGCATCTGGCAATAGATCTCGAAATGCGAGATCCAGGGCCCGATGGTGGCGAAATTCCACGAACGCGCCTTCCTGGCCAGGGCCTTGGCTCCCTCATAGTCGAAGAGATCCGGATCCGGCCACGAAGGGTAGGTCTCCAACTCGGACGGCTCCATATAGTCCGCAATCGGGGGATTGATGTACTCCTGGTAAGTAGCCAGCCCGGCCTTCACCATACGGGTCGGTACGCCCCAGGGCGTGATCTCGCCGCTGTCGTTCGGATCGAAGAAACGTCCGTTGTAGCCCGGGAAGATCCACACGATCTTGTCG
>JAEEGI010013179.1_pt1 | contig 17568 bp, 12 predicted proteins | sample 8958751 | NCBI WGS metagenome assembly JAEEGI01 (sample SAMN16246545, study PRJNA631951) | gut metagenome | biome: gut microbiome; feature: rumen; material: KS-attached | host: Bos | place: Iran: Karaj | collected 2018-10
GACATCATGGCGCAGTCGTGCCGCAAGGACGAGTTCGTGGAAGCCTCTCCCGAGCGGTTCGGCTATGGTAAGGTAGATGTCAAACACGGACTGGAACTGGTGCTTGAGCGCAAGTCGACGGGAATCCGTGAGTTGGCCGATGATGAGAACGTCAACTCCCATCGTGTCTACATGCTCGATGGGCGACAGGTCTTCGGTACTCCCACTCGTGGCCTTTACATCATCGATGGCAAGAAGGTGCTCGTCAGATAGGGCATACCAGACACCGCTCCATTGATAACTTCGCCTTTTCGCCTATCGAGAAAACGCAGTTGTAATCTCCCTTTTCTCTGAGTTGTTCCATCCTTGTCGAGGACAATCAGGATATCCCAGTCAGAATCCTGACGTGCAGCACCTGCATCTTCGTGGCTGTCAAGGGACCTACCCTAGGCAAGTTTGGAATCTTGGGTATCCATGACCAGCAGAAAAGCCCTCTCGCTTCACAGCGTGAGGGCTTCTTCATACATTTTCATTTTTCAATTTTATCCTAACCTTTCGGTATTTCTTAGAAGTGTGTTCCGGTCACTCATGGTTCAACCATGTAATTTTTATCACGTTGGCAAAATTAGACCATTTTGTATATAAAACCAAGAAATTATGGTTAAAATATTATAATGTGCAAAAAAAAAGTTAGGGAGTCCTCAATGAGTGGGGGGAAATGCGTATTTTTGCAAAATGGAACTTCATAATAATGAATCATATCGATGACGACTGACGAGAAATATATGCGACGGTGCCTTCAGCTGGCCCAGAATGGGCGGCAGAACGCCAAACCCAACCCGATGGTGGGCGCAGTGATTGTGAGCAGCAACGGACGTATTATCGGCGAGGGTTACCACGTGCGATGCGGCAAGGCCCATGCTGAAGTAAACGCTTTTGCCTCGGTGCATCAGGAAGACGAGCCGCTATTGAAGGAGGCTACCCTTTACGTGTCGCTCGAGCCCTGCTCGCACTATGGTAAGACGCCCCCTTGTGCCGACCTGATTGTGGAGAAAGGTGTAAAGCGCGTAGTGGTGGGCTGTGTCGATGCCTTCGCCGAGGTGCAAGGACGTGGCATCAGGAAGTTGAAGGAGGCCGGCATTGATGTGACGGTGGGTGTACTCGAAGCCGAGTGCCAGGCCTTGAACCGCTGTTTCTTCACCTATCACCGTGAACATCGACCTTACATCATCTTAAAGTGGGCACAGACGGCCAACGGCTTTATCGACGACAATTATAAACCCGTACAGATTTCGAATGCCTTTACGAAAATGCTCAGTCATAAGTTGCGTTCTGAGGCAGACGCCATCCTCGTGGGTCGTGTTACTGACGAACGTGACCATCCTCAACTGACCGTGCGCGACTGGAAAGGCAACAACCCCAAGCGCCTCGTAATAGACCACGCCCATCCGCTGAACATCGAAAGCCTGCACGCCCAGCATATCCAGTCGCTCATTGTGGAGGGCGGCGCCCAAACGCTGCGTTCCTTCTTAGTGCAAGGACTATGGGACGAGATCCGTGTAGAGACGAACACTGTAATGACCGTCGGCGGCGGCACCCGAGCCCCGCAGATTCCCGCCAACGCCATTGTTAAGCAAAGCAACAACTACGATGGCCATCAAATCATCATTTACCAAAGGACATGAAGATATTCGCTATCGGCATGAACTATGCCGCCCATAATCAGGAGTTGCATGGCACTGTGAAACGTCCTGACGAGCCTGTGATATTTACCAAGGCCGACTCGGCTATCCTTAATCAGGGAAAGCCCTTCTTTATTCCCGACCATCTGGGTCGTATCGACTACGAGACAGAGGTGGTGGTGCGCATCTGTCGACTGGGGAAGAATATCCCGGTGCGTTTTGCCCACCGCTACTACGACGCTATGACCGTCGGCATCGACTTCACGGCCCGCGACCTGCAGCGCAAGGCCTCGGAAGCAGGCCAACCCTGGACTATCTGCAAGGGCTTCGACGGCTCTGCGGCCATCGGCGAATGGGTGCCTAAGGAAAAGTTTCTCGATATCCAGCGCATCCACTTCCACCTCGACATCAATGGTCAGACCGTGCAGGAAGGATGCACCTCGGACATGCTTTACACGGTGGATGAAATCATCGCCTATATCTCGCAGTTCTTTACCTTGAAGACGGGCGATCTGCTCTATACGGGCACGCCTGCCGGTGTGGGTCCTGTTCATATCGACGACCATCTGGAAGGCTGGCTCGAGGAACGCAAAGTGCTCGCGTTTAACTGCAAGTAATCCCCCTCGATACAATAAATCCACGTGCGCATACGTTATTATCTTGTGAATATTCGCAAGATTGTAATGCTGAGCATGCTGCTCTTGTGCTGTCGTCTGAACGTGGGGGCACAGGGGTTTGTCGATCTGACCGCTGATGAGGTCAGGATTGATTCTTTGTTGCCTGTCTATACTTGGCAGAAACCACTAGGTCGCCACTATGCCGATTCCACTTACACCATCAGCATTGATTATCCGGAATTCGAGGAGATGACGAAGGAAGAGATTGACCGCTATCAGAAGATCAGCGGTGCCCCTCTGCCGGAGTTACCTGAGATTACGCAGAACATCGGTGTGTCGCGCAAGCAGGGCGTACTCGATGTGTCGTTCGTACCCCTCGTGTTTCGTGATGGGAAGTATCAGAAACTGGTGAGTTTTAAGATAGGAGTCAAGAGTCAGGAGACAGGAGACAGGAGAAATGTGAGGAGAGCTGGAGAAAAGGAACGGTATGCAGAACACTCGGTGCTGAGGGAAGGCAGTTGGGCGAAGATCAGCATCCCTGAGAGCGGCATCTATCAACTGACAGATGCGCTGGTAAAGAAGGCAGGATTCTCTGACCCTTCGAAAGTGAAGATATACGGCTATGGCGGAGCCCTGCAACCGGAGCAGTTGACAGGCGATTATCTCGCAGAGACCGATGACTTGCAAGAGGTGCCTACCATCACGATTGGCAACCGACGGCTCTTCTATGGCGTGGGACCTGTGACCTGGGCAACAAAGGATGCTCTCACACGCACGCGCAATCCTTATTCAGATGTTGGCTGTTATTTGTTGACAGAGAACAATGCCGAACCGTTAACACTCGACAGTGCGGCTTTCGTCGCTACCTACTATCCCTCGAACAACGATTATCACTCGCTCTATGAGGTAGATGATTTCGCATGGTATCACGGTGGCAGGAATCTCTACGATAAGACCCTCTATAAGGCAGGTGCCCCACAAACCTATACCCTGACAAGCAACAGTACAGGCGGTTCGCTGACGGTTGTGCTGAGTTATGACGGCAGCTTCGAAGGTACGGTGGCCGTCAACGACTCCATCATCGATAAACTGAATGTTACAATATCGCTCGATTCCTATACTGAGGGCGCAGCCCGTACGTGGACCTATCGTTTGGACAACCTGAAACAGGGCGACAATACGGTGACCATCACTCAGACCAGCGGTAGCAACCTGCGTCTCGACTATCTGGCACTGACCAGCGACACGCCTGCGCCGATGCCTAACCTCTCGACGACGGTCTTCGCAGAGCCCTCGCTTGTGTATCGTCTGATGAATCAGGACCACCATGCAGACTCAGCGGTGGATATGGTCATCATTATCCCTACCTCGCAGAAATGGCTGAGTCAGGCGGAGCGCATCAAACAGCTACACGAACAACGCGACGGTCTATCGGTGCGCATCATCCCAGCCGACGAGCTCTATCATGAGTTTAGTAGTGGCACGCCTGATGCGACGGCCTACCGCCGATATATGAAGATGCTCTACGACCGCGCTCAGACAGACGAGGAGATGCCCCGCTACCTGTTGCTCTTTGGCGATGGTGCCTATGACAACCGGATGCGCTCGGCTGATTGGAGCAGCTGTGACCCTGACGATTTCCTGCTCTGTTTCGAAAGCGAGAACTCGTTCAGTCATGTCTATTGTTACGTGAGTGACGATTTCTATGGTCTGCTCGACGATGGAGAACGGATTGAAGAGGGCACCAGCAGCAAGTCGTATCTGGGTAAGCCTGATATTGCCGTGGGACGTTTCTCTGCCCGCACGCTCGAAGAGGCGAAGGTGCTCGTTGACAAGACCATCAGCTATGCCAATAACGAATTTGCGGGTGCTTGGCAGAATACCATCTGTATGATGGGCGATGATGGCAATAACAATTCACACATGGCCACAGCCGACCGCGTGGCCAAACTCGTCGAGGACACCTATCCCGGCTATAATGTCCAGAAGATTTACTGGGATGCCTATACACGAACCACGTCGTCGACGGGAAACAGTTTCCCCGATGTGACACGACTCATCAAGCAGCAGATGGCCGACGGGGCGTTGGTGATGAACTATTCCGGACACGGTGCTGCTTACTCCATCTCACATGAACTGGTGTTGCAGACACCCGACTTCGCAGAAGCTACCTCGCTGCGTTTGCCCTTATGGTTGACGGCTTCGTGCGACATCATGCCTTTCGACGGGCAGGAGGAGAATATCGGCGAGACAGCCATGTTCAATGAAAGAGGCGGCGCCATAGCCTTCTTCGGCACCACACGAACGGTGTATGCCAACTATAACGAGGCCATGAACCTGGCTTTTATGAAATATGTTTTAGGAACCGATGATCAAGGACACCCGATGCCCATTGGTGAGGCAGTGCGCAGAGCGAAGTGCGAACTAGTCAGTCAAGGTAAAGACACCTCGCCCAACAAACTTCAATATACCCTGCTGGGAGATCCTGCCCTCGCCTTAGCGACTCCGCAGATGGGTATCACTATTGATCAGATCGGTGGTCAAAGCGTCAGTTCCGGCGAGAGCATCCGTCTTTCGGCAGGTAGTGTGGTGGAGGTATCTGGCCATATCGTCTCAGGAAATACCGTCGCCAATGATTTTACGGGTGTAGTAACTGCCACCATCCGCGATGCCGAGGAGACTGTCACCTGTCGTCTGAGCAACACCACCAGCGAGGGCGCTGATACAGCCTTTGTGTATAAGGATCGCACGAAGACGCTCTACCACGGTTCCGACAGCGTGAGAAACGGACAGTTCAAGTTTACTTTCGCTGTACCCAAGGACATCAGCTATACCGAGGGTTCCGGTCTGATGACACTCTATGCCGTGAACAGCAGCAAAGCATCGGAGGCACACGGTCTCTGCGACCGTTTTATCCTCAATGGCAGTAGTTCAGAGGCCAACGACTCCATCGGGCCGAGCATCTATTGTTATCTGAACAGTTCATCGTTTACGAATGGAAGCAGGGTGAATGCTACACCCTATTTCGTAGCGGAGCTTTACGATGACAGTGGTATCAATGCCTCAGGTAGCAGCGTAGGACATGATTTGGAACTGGTAATCGACGGCGACATGTCGAAAACCTACAATCTGAACAGTTATTTCGCCTACGACTTCGGCGACTATCGCAGCGGACAGGTGAGTTTCAGCATACCGGAGTTATCAGAAGGCAAACACAAGTTGTTGTTCAGGGCTTGGGATGTGCTGAACAACTCGTCGACATCGGAGTTGGCATTCGAAGTCGTGAAGGGAGAGCCGGGAAGTATCACCATCGACTGCAAACGGAATCCCAGCAGCAATCTCGCCACCTTTATTATTACCCACGATCGTGTAGGTACGCAGCTGGATGTACAGTTGGATCTCTATGACACCTCAGGTCGTCAGCTCTGGCAACATCGGGAGAGTGGTGTCGCCTCGGGCAATGTTTACACGATGGACTGGGACCTGAGCATCAGTGGCGGGCGACCGTTAATGACGGGTGTCTACATCTACCGCATCACCGTGAGCAGCGATAATGGTAGCGAGGTGTCTCAGGCCAAGAAAATGATTATTACAGGCAATAAATAAATACGCGGAAACGTTATTAGAAAGTATGAACAGACTATTTTTCAGAAATACGTGGATACTTAGAGGGATGGTGATATTATTCACTATTCATTATTCACTAGTCACTGCTATTGCTCAGGACGATGACAAGGTGACGATGTTCAACCCCGTTGAGCATGCCGTTATCTCGCAGACCATTGCGCCTGACGCACGAGGTGCTGGTATGGGTGACGTGGGTGTGGCTACCGATCCTGATGTCACCTCGCAATACTGGAATCCTGCCAAGTATCCGTTCTGCATCAGCAGAGCGGGTGTGGCGCTTAACTATACCCCTTGGTTGCGCCAACTCGTCAACGATATCGACTTGGCCTATCTCGCCGGTTACTATCGCATTGGCGACTATAGTGCGCTGTCGGGTTCACTGCGTTATTTCTCGCTGGGTGAGGTGTTTACCGACTACGGTGTCAGTGATATGACGGTGAAGCCTTACGAGATGTCGCTTGATGTGGCTTACTCGATGATGCTCAGCGAGAGCTTCTCGCTGGCAGCAGCTATCCGATGGATCTATAGTGACCTGCGCTACGATTATAGCGAGGACTCTAAACCCGCCTCAGCCTTTGCTGCCGACTTGGCAATGTATTATAACAAATATCTGATGCTGGGCAGTCGCGAATGTCAGTTAGGTTTAGGTATGAACATCTCCAATGTGGGTAGTAAGATTTCTTTCTTTGGTGATGAGGAGTCGCAGTTCCTGCCGGCTAATATGCGTCTTGGCTTGTCGCTGATGGTGCCCGTTGATGAATACAACCGCTTCTCCATTTCCGCCGATGCCAATAAGCTGTTAGTGCCTACCGTTCCTCGTCAGGAGGAAGGCGAGTCGAATACCGACTATCAGGACCGCGTACGTCGTGAATATGCCGATGTAAGCGCCATTAGTGGTATCTTCAAGAGTTTCAGCGATGCGCCTGGCGGCTTCAAGGAGGAACTGGAAGAGGTACAATGGAGCGTGGGTGCCGAGTATGTCTATCACGATCAGTTCTCACTGCGTGCCGGCTACCACCATCAGGCAGAGTCGAAGGGTAACCTGAAGTACTTCACCGTAGGTGGCGGTTTCCGCATGAACGTGTTTTCGCTGGATGTAGGTTATGTCATTTCCACCGCCCGCACCAATCCCCTCGATCAAACCCTTCGTTTCACCCTCGCCTTCGATATGGATGGCATAAAAGACTTGTTCAAATGAAGATACGCGTAGGAATGGGCTATGATGTTCACCAATTGGTGGAAGGCCGTGATTTATGGATGGGTGGCATCCGGATTGAGCATAGCAAAGGGCTGTTGGGCCATAGCGATGCCGATGTGCTGTTGCACGCCATCTGCGATGCATTGTTGGGTGCAGCTAACATGCGTGATATCGGCTATCACTTTCCTGATACGTCGGCAGAGACTGACGGAATGGATAGTAAGATCATTCTCCGCAAGACCATCGAACTGATAGCCACTAAGGGTTATCGCTTGGGGAATATCGATGCTACTATCTGTGCAGAACGTCCGAAGATGAATCCCCATATCCCTGCGATGAAGGCCTGTATGGCAAAGGTCATCGGTTGCGATGAGGATGCTATCTCTATCAAGGCGACGACGACTGAGAAACTCGGCTTCACGGGTCGTGAAGAGGGTATCAGTGCCTATGCTGTCGTACTGATCGAAAAAGATTAACGAAAGGCTACGGGTAGGCGCGTGAGCGGGAATTCATGAGATTGGCAGGCGAACGACCAGCATCGAGTTCTGCCTTCATAAAATCCATGTCGGTTGCAACATGGGCAAAGAATTGTTGGTAGCCTTTACATAGATAGTTCAGACCTGATTCGCCGTATTTATCTTTTAGGAAACGGTTCTTGGGACATTCCCCATGACAGGCAAATAGGAATCGGCATTCCCTGCATTGACGGGGAAGGCCTGCACGCTTGTTGCGTCCGAACTGCTGTTGGCGCTCACCATAAAGCATCTCCGTGAGTGACTGCTGACGGATGTTTCCTAATCGATATTCAGGAAACACGAAGTGATCGCAGCTGTAGACATCCCCGTTGGCCTCCATCACGGCAGCACGTCCACAAGTGGGCGACATCGAACAGATGCCTGGCGGCTCTCCGGCCCAGTTGGCAAGTGTGGCGTCGAAGAGCTGCACAAATATCTGGCCGATATCTTTTTGCTTCCATTCATCGTAGACCCCACAGAGGAAACGGCCCCATTGTTCGGGAGTGACAGAGGTATCCCTCTGTGATACTCGCTCCACGACAGGCGTGAACTGCAGATACTGACAACCGATTGCTTTGAAAAAACGATAGAAAGCCACAGGATCATCCGCATTCAGGTGGTTCACAGTCGCCATCGCGTTCCATTCGACGTTGTGCTTTTGTAGAAGCCGGATGCCCCGCATCACTTTGTCGAACGAACGGCAGCGATAAGCATCGTGATAGGTTTGAGGGCCATCGATGGAGATACCCACCAAGAAACAGTTCTCGCGCAAGAACTCACACCACTCGTCAGTGAGCAGCGTGCCGTTGGTCTGCAGACAATTGTCTATCTGTCGTCCTCGGGCATAGCGCTGTTGTAGTTCAAGTGCCTTGCGATAGAAAGAAAGTGGTTGCAGCAGAGGTTCGCCCCCATGCCAGGTGAACAAGACCTCAGGCATTGTCTGCGCCTCGATATATTGGCGGATGAAGGTTTCGAGGAGTTCTTCGCTGAGAGGCGCTTGTTCCGGATAGAGTTTTCCTTTGTCTAAATAGTAGCAATATTTGCAAGCGAGATTACAGCGGGAGCCTACGGGCTTCAGCATCACATAAAGCGGACTTCCAAAGGGAATGGCAATACTCATCCTTACTCCTTCTCTCCTTACTCCTTCTCTCCTTCAATAGGATAATTCTCCGAGGGCTTGTGCATACGGCGCATGATCTGGTCAAACTCTTTCACCTTTTCCGGATAATCCTTTGCCAGATTGTGTTCCTCTTTTGGATCGTCGGTAATCCGATAGAGTTCCAAAGGTGCACCTTTCTTCACTGTCACACATTTCCAGTCGCCGAAGCGCAGGGCACGCTGCTTGCCGGGAAACTCCCAATAGAGATAACGATGGTCGGTATCCACTTCGCCACCAAAGAACAGCGGAGAGATATCGATGCCGTCTGTCTGAGGAACCGCCTTCTCGCTACCTGTCAGTGCTGCGAGCGTGGGCATGAAATCGGGGAAATACACCTGATTGCTGATTTGTCGGGCTGGTACTCGTCCTGGCTGGTTCACGATGAGCGGCACCTTAATGCCCCCTTCGTAGAGCTGCCCCTTACGGCCTTTCAATCCTGCATGACAATTGAGTTCGCTGATGGGTGCCATTACCGCAGCCCCATTGTCGGAGGCGAAGATAATCAGCGTGTTCTCGCGCAACCCTAAGTTGTCGAGGGCTCCCAACAGACGACCGATGTGATAGTCCATGTGGGTGACGAGCGCCGCATAGCGCTTGGTGTTCATCGACCACTCGCCGTGCTCGTCGTACCATGAGGTATCGTCGATGTTATAAGGCTCGTGAGGCGCATCGTAGCCGAGGAAGAGGAAGAAGGGATTGTGCCTGTTGCGATGGATAAAGGCGATGGCATCGTCGGTAGAGATCTCCGTATTGTGGCGCACATGGGCATCGTGGGCATTTTCCTCGATATGAATGAGACTGTCGTTCCAAAGACGGTAATAAGGGTAATAATAGGGCGAGTTGCTGTGGACGGTGGAGATGGTCCAGCCATAGAACTCGTCGAATCCGCGATGGTTGGGCGCAGAGCCGGGATCGTAGCCGTCGAGATGCCATTTGTTCACTAGACAAGTGCGATAGCCTGCGGTGCCGATGACCTTGGCGATGGTGGTGTCTTGTGGCAAGAGATTGGCGCGTCGCACAATGGTGGTGTCGCCCTTGGGATTAATCTTCAGACCTGTGAGACCTCCAGCGTAGCATTGGTTATCACGGATACGGGTATTGCCGCTATTACGGCCCGTCATCAGCGAACAGCGAGAGGGTGAACTGATACCACTGCCAGCGTAGGCCTGCGTGAAACTCGTGCCCGTAGCAGCCAAACGGTCGATATTCGGCGTCTTGATATACCGATTGCCATAGCACGACAGATCGCCGTAGCCCATATCGTCTGCCAGGATGAAGATGATGTTAGGTCGCTCAGGTGTCGCCTGTTGTTCCTGTTGCCCAGCTGCTGTCGCTTGCTGGGTGATCATCGCCCCAAGCGTCAACAGAATTTGTTTCGTCTCTTTACCCATGTCTTACCTTGTTTGGATTGATGGTGCAAAGATAGGACTTTTTTCTGAAATAAAAAAGAAATGCCGCAACTCTCACGAGCAGCGGCATTAAAAAAGCCTATGTTTAACTAAAAATCCTTTTCTCTAAAAGTAATTTCCAGCTCACAAGAGCTAAAAATTTGAAAGTTTAAAAGGGAGCTTCACAGCGACCTCCTGTTATCCACAGCTGAAAACTTTCTTTTACCAATAACTAAAAACCTAAAACTATAAATATTACTACTAACCTAAAACAATCTATTAACCTTTTGACACTGCAAAATTACAACGATTTTTCTTTTTTTGCAAGAAAAGTGGTATATTAAGTGTATAATTACCCTTCATTCTTGACATAAATCAAGCGGTTGTGTGCGAAAACACTAAATATATATACCATTTTCTTGGTTTTTTTGCAAACTTAATGTATCTTTGCACCATAATTATATAAATAAGGTATAGTAAGATGAAAAAACTATTGATTGTGGCGATTATTCTGCTCCTGGCTGTGCTGATGACGCAGATGGTGCCCGACAAACAGGCCCACAAAGAGGCCATGATGGAAGCGGTAACGGAGTTTGTCGATGAGGAGGCTGAGCAAAGAGGGTTCGGTGACAATGTGCTGACGAATCTTGGCAAGGGCGTGGTTCTGAAAACCATCGAGACTGCCCTTAACTCCAAGTTGAAAGTCGACAATTACTTTATTCTTAATACGACCCATGTTCGTCTGAAGGGTAAAGACCAGATTCTGTCATTAGGTATATTCGGCCATGTGTTCACCTTCGACAAGGAGATGTTGCGCGAAAAGCTTGAGGAAGCCACGAAGGTGAAGGAGGAGGCTGTCAGCGAGAAAGAAGCTGCCAAACAGAGTGCCAAGGAGCTGAAGAAACTGCAAAAGGAACAGAAGAAGCGCGAAAAGGAACTCGAAAAAGAACAGAAGCGCAAGGAAAAGGAAGCTCAGAAAGAGCAGAAGCGTAGAGAAAAAGAACTGAGAAAAGAGCAGAAGCGCAAGGAGAAAGAAGCCAAGCGACTGGCTAAAGAAAGAGCAAAGGCCGCATGAGGGTTCTGATCGTCAACACGAGTGAACGGACTGGTGGAGCAGCAGTTGCTGCCAACCGTCTGATGAAAGCGCTCAACAATAATGGCGTGAAGGCAAAGATGCTGGTGCGCGACAAGGAGACAGATGCCCTGACGGTTGTCGGACTCCCTAAGTCGGCGATGCTCCATTGGCATTTTCTTTGGGAGCGATTCGTCATCTTCTGTCAACTGCACTTCTCCCGCAAGCATCTTTTCGAAATTGATATCGCTAATTCCGGCTCCGACATCACCAAACTGCGGGAGTTCCAAGAGGCCGATGTCATCCATCTGCACTGGATCAATCAAGGCATGCTCTCACTGAACGGTATTCACAAGATTTTGCGAAGCGGGAAGCCTGTGGTATGGACCATGCACGACATCTGGCCGGCTACAGCTATTTGTCATCTTACCCTCGGATGCCGTTATTTCGTTAACCATTGTGCCAATTGCAAGTACCTGCCTGGCGGTGGGAGCCGTAATGATCTGGCATCACGCATCTGGCAGAAGAAACAACAGATGCAAGCCAATGGAAATATCTATTATGTGGCTTGTAGCCAATGGCTGGAATCGGAGGCAAAGTCGAGCGCTCTGCTCAAAGGCCAGAAGATTGTCAACATCCCCAACCCTATCGACACACATACTTATAAAAAAGGTAATAAGCAGGAGGCTCGTCAGCGGCTGGGGCTGCCCCTCGATAAGAAACTGATTCTCTTTGCCTCGCAACGGGTAACCAACGCTAACAAGGGTATGTCGTATCTCGTCGATGCTTGTCATCAGTTGGACAACCTTATTAAAGACCAGTGTGAAGTAATAATCCTCGGAGGACATGCTGAAGAGGTTGTAGAGCAGTTGCCGATGAAGTCACACCCACTCGGTTATGTCAATGATGAACAGCGTGTTGTCGATGTCTACAATGCCGCTGATGTATTCGTGCTGCCGTCGCTTTCAGAGAACCTACCCAATACGATTATGGAGGCGATGGCCTGTGGTGTCCCCTGTGTCGCTTTCAGGGTGGGTGGCATACCAGAGGAAATCAACCACAAAAAGAACGGCTATGTGGCAGCCTATCGTGATGCTGCTGATTTAGCCAGGGGTATCGCCTGGGTATTACAGGAGGCCGATTATGAGTCGCTCAGTTCGCAGGCTGTTCATAAGGTGGCACAGTGCTATTCCCAGCAAAGCGTAGCCTTGAAATATCTCGATGTCTATCAGCAGGCGATGGCCTTTAAGCATTACGGACTATGATCAGGATCACCTACGTCACCATCACCTATCAGGCTGCGAAGGTGTTGCAGCGTACGCTCGACAGCGTGCTTGAGCAGGACTATCCCGAAATCACGCACCTGATTATCGATGGCGCCTCGACAGATGGCACCATTGAAATGGTCAACGACTATATCGAGTGTTCAAATGCGGCTGATAATGGTCATAAAGTGCTGTTGATGTCAGAGCCCGATAATGGTATCTATGATGCGATGAACAAGGGTTTGCGGTCATTAGATGGCGATTATGTCTGTTTCCTCAATGCCGGTGACTTCCTACCCGCTCCCGACATTGCCTCGCGCATCAATGGTCAGTGTTCAACATTCAACGGCCAATCCCCCGCTGTATTATACGGCGATACAGACATCGTCGATGGTGAGGGTCGTTTTCTGCATCACCGTCGTCTCGCACCGCCGGAAAACCTCACATGGAAGTCGTTCCGTCACGGTATGCTCGTCTGCCATCAGGCTTTCTATGCCCGTACTGACTTTGCTATTGCCACGACTTACAATCAGAAATACCGCTATTCTGCCGATGTTGACTGGTGTATCCGCATTATGAAGGCCGCGGCCAGGGAGAATGTGCCTTTGCTGAACCTGCACATGGTGGTGGCCAATTACACCCAAGAGGGACAAACAACACTCCACCACCGCGAGTCACTCATCGAGCGCTACAAGGTGATGGAGAGTCATTACGGACGTATCAGTACTTTCCTGATGCACTGCTGGTTTGCCGTCCGCGCTGTTTTCAAAAAGAGCAACTAATCTATTTAAGTACGTGTTTCTTACCGTTAATGATGTAGACACCCTTCGGCAGGTTGTCCAGACTGTCATTAGTGCGCACCAGCCGACCGTCGAGGGTGTAGACCTTGCCGTTGCCAACGGTCTTAAAGGTTATAGGACTGATGCCCGAAATATAGCTCGCTGTTACATCGTTCACCAAATGTTTGCTGCCATCTTTTGAAGCGGATATCTCAAAGAACTTGTCTGTAGTGACATTTGTAACATCAACGGTCTGCGGACTGCCTGTGCTTGTGCTGAACACGAAACTCACGGCATCATAATCTTCATTAATCGTGTAGGTCTGGGTGTACCATTTCTTACCTCCAATCTCGGTAGTGCTCGTAACTTGGTCACCAGGCCAGTTGCCGTTCTTTGGTGCATGACTGCCATCACCACCCCATGTCCAGAAGTTTACTCTGCTCCAGCCTACCTGATCGACATTTACATTGACGGAAATCGAGTATTTCTGGAAATCGCTGGGCTTGAATGTCGGATAGACAATGCTCTCTGGCTCTATGCCGCTGACATAGTAAACATAGTGGTAGCCGCTAATGGCTTTTTTCCATTCCGTGCTTGTAGGCTGGTAACTGTCTGCCTTAGTGCCTACGACAGCGAGCAGCTTGCCCTTGCTGCCTGTGGTCTGCACAGCATAATAGTCTTTGTTCGAGGCCACGTTCTGAGGTACACTGGTATTGGTGATGCCAACAGCTTTGCGCACAGCCACCATGTTGGCAATCTCCTGTTTATAAGCTTTCCAGTGCGTAAGGAAAATACAAGGTGTGCCAGGCATAGCCAACAAATAGGCATTGGCCGCCAGCGTATCCTTCTTAATGGGATCGGGATTATAATTATTCGTGGTTCCCCTGTCTTGAACATCATGGTTCTCAACGAAGGTGACGGCATACTGGCGATAGCTTCCGTTGTTATAATTGCTACTAACGAGCGGCCAGTTGCCTTGGTTCTGTTTGTTCAAATAAGTCCAGTCGCCCGCGTTGATAGCATTGCGGACAGTGTAACGGAACTGGAAATCGAAGGCGGCACTGGTCTTGCCCGTACCGTCAATCCAGTTCTTGATGGTGTTCGAACTATCCCAACATTCACCCACAGAGAACTGGGGTTTGCTGTCCTCATTATACATCTTCGTATATGATGCGCTGTAGCCCTTCACCATGTCGTAGCGGAAACCTGCGTAGCCCAGGTCGTTGAGCAGGAAGTTCAGGTAAGCCTTGACTATCGTCTGCACATTCTCGCTCTTGTGATCCAGGTCGCGCATACCGTCCCAGCCTTCACCTGTATCATTGTTCACACTCAATGAATAGCCATTCTGTGAAGCCCATGTTTTGGTCTTGCCGCCATCATCATTGGCGCAGATATCCGTCGCCTTCATTTCGTAGGTCACACCATTATAGGTCTCTTTGGGGAAGTCTACCCAATTGCTAACATTCTTACGATGGTTGATGACCACATCAGCGATAGTGCCGATACCCTTCGCCTTGAAAGTGTTGATCATCGAACGCAACTCAGCCTCGCTGCCAAAAGAACTGTTGTAGTTATTGAACCACCATAGGTCATCATAGCCCATTGACGTACCACCGCTGTTACCGCTCTGCGGAATCCATACCAGGTCGAACGTGGTGGCCAGGTCGTCAGCTTGTTTCTCCAGTCGTGTCCATTGCGTGTCGTTGTAGGAGTCCCAGAAGAATCCCTGCAGCATGACGCCACCATAGTTTGCGGGCCAGCCCTGAGCCATCATGCTGATGGTGGCAATAATGGCGATGAGTGTCGTGTAAAGTCTTTGCATAAGCGTTTTTATTATTTTGATTGTTAATGTTGGTGCAAAGATAAACAAAAAAGATGTATACTGGTGCTCCAATCGGCTATAAATGTTTGAGTCACAGTGCGCAATCGGTTGCATTGTTCCTTATGAATCACCGCGCAAATAATAAACATTTTGGAGGGATTGTTGGTGAATCTCAAAGAAAAGAGTTATCTTTGCAGTCAAAATCAGATTGAACAATGAAGAAACTTTTGTGGACATTGGCCATTGTCTTGGCCGTTTTCGTGATTGCCCTGATTGGCGGCAGTTTCTATATGCTCGACTATTCGCTGGCGCCCGATCCGAACCGGATGGATACCGACTCGTGCTATCGGCAGCAGTTCGAGGCCTATCCTGAGAGCAAGGCGTGGGTCGACAGTCTGCGAGCTATAGGGGCCTTGCGCGACACGTTCCTCACAATGCCCTCGGGCGAGCGCCATCATGCTTTCTTCGTTGACAGGGGCAGCACTCGAACGGCCCTCGTCATTCACGGCTGGCGCGACTGTGCCGTGGAGTTCTTCTGGCTGGCGCGTATCTACGAGCACGAGCTGGGCTACAACGTTGTGATGCCTGAATTGCATGCCTGTGGCGAGAGCGAGGGCGGGGCCATACAGATGGGCTGGAAGGACCGGCTCGATGCGCTGCATTGGCTGAAGACGTTCCAGAAAGACACGATGGTGGTGCATGGGGTTTCGATGGGTGCTGCCACCACGATGATGCTCTCGGGCGAGGAAATGCCCGCCGGCATCCGGGATCTGCGCTTCGTCGAGGACTGCGGCTACACCAGCGTCTGGGATGAGTTCGCCTGCCAGTTGAAGGAGCAGTTCGGCCTGCCTGCCTTCCCCCTGATGTATTCCACAAGCCTGCTTTGCCGTCTGCGCGATGGCTGGAGCTTCGGCGAGGCGTCGGCTCTTGAACAGGCCAGGAAGTGCCGCTACCCCATGCTGTTCATTCATGGCAATGCTGATACTTTTGTGCCCTTACACATGGTCTATCCCCTTTATGAGGCGAAACCTGGCATAAAGGCCCTCTGGATAGCCGAAGGTGCTGAACACGCCCTCTCTTACCTCGGGCACAAGGCCGAATACATCGCCAAGATCAAAGAATTTGTAAAGTAATCGCAATTACACTCTATTGCTTTCTGACATGGAGTCATCCAGTTGGTTGACTCGAGTCGTCAAGTCGGTTGACTCAAGTCGAACGGTTGTTTGACTCGGGTCGGCAATAATTTCGGACGGCACTCATGATAGGTTTGCTAGGGGGAGCCATTAGTTCATACGGGACTTTCAATCGTTTTCCTTGTCACTTCCGTGCCTATCGCAGGTTAGGTACCCCCAAACTTGTTGAACTCTTTTAATGCAGGGAGGGCTTGGCCAGTGCGGTTGTCGAAAAGACCACGGTTGAGCCAGCCTTTTGTGACGTTGTTGCCGAAAGCATTCTCCTCAGGGAACCACCAGAAAAGACCAGTGACATTATGATGGCGATTCAACTCTGCAACGAGTTCACGGGTGAACTGTGCCTGCCCCTCGATGCTGATGGGGAAGAACTCTGCATAGGAATCAGCCTTTGACCACGGGTCGCGTTCATGGGAGTAATAGGCCGCTGCTTCTACAATCATGACAGGCTTCTCTGGGAAGAGCCAGGAAAGACGGTCGATGGTCTGGCCAAGATTAGGGATGGTGCCGTGCCACATGGGATAATAGGAGAGGCCGATGATGTCGTAGTCGACCTTGCACTGTCGTAATTGCGTGTAATAATCGCGCGTGACATCCCAATTACCAGCCTTTTCGGTGTGGATGATGATCTGTGCTTTGGGACAGATTTCGCGACAGGCCTTGCTACCTGCTTTGATGAGGTCGCAGAGGACATCCCAGCGCGCTTCAGTGGTGGTGCTGTCACCCTTTGTGTAGAGTTGTCCTGTCGGCCAAAGCATGCCGTTGGTAATTTCGTTGCCCACTTGAATCATCTCAGGCGACACACTGGCCTTTTTCATTGCCAAGAGCGAGGCTCGGGTATAAGTATAGACGCTATCGACCATCGCCTTGGCGTCGCAATGCTCCCAGCGCTTAGGCGTGAACTGCTTGCCAGGATCAGCCCAAGTGTCGCTGTAGTGGAAGTCAAGCATGATTTGCATACCGGCCTTCTTGATCTGGCGACATAGGCCTATGACATAGTTCAGGTCTTGGCACACGCCCTCGCCTTTATGACCTTCAGGCGCGTTCTGCGGATCGACGAACAGGCGGACGCGAATCATGTTCCATCCTTGCCGCTTCAGGAAGGGTAGCAGCTTCACCTGTCGCCCGTTGAAGTCCTTATAGACCGTGCCTTGGGCTTCGTATCTTGGCAACAGCGACACATCGCCGCCCAGATAACGCTTGGGTTGCGCATAAAGCGTTGTGTTCATGAAAATCATGAGCCACGCGATGAGGATATGTTTAGTTTTTGATGTC
>JAEEGI010013181.1_pt1 | contig 17568 bp, 14 predicted proteins | sample 8958751 | NCBI WGS metagenome assembly JAEEGI01 (sample SAMN16246545, study PRJNA631951) | gut metagenome | biome: gut microbiome; feature: rumen; material: KS-attached | host: Bos | place: Iran: Karaj | collected 2018-10
AGCCAAGGGTACTGACGAATGTACCCCCGGCGCCAGTCGGGCATTGTTATACCAAGTCAATTAATTCAGTGACTTCAGTATACGTCAGCCCTGTCACCCTGGCCAACTGATTGATATCTGCACTGAACCGGTATTTCAACTGCCGCAGCAACTCACTCACCTGCTGGCGATTTAGCTGATCAATTCCCTTCGCCCGGAAAAGCGAATGGCTCAGGTCCCTCGCCGATTCAGCGATATTCTGATCCCTGAACGAAGGCGCAGCATCCCCATCAAAGTGCTTTCGCGCCTTCGACGAATTATTCAGAAAGTAGCGAAAGCTATCAGCCGAACGGAAGACAGATTCAACAAATTGAACCGGAACGTAAGAAGACGGAATGATATAATTATCGTTACTTAGTCTGTAATCGGCCGGGAGTTTTACGTGACTCTTGAGCAATCGGCACTGAGCCTTGTAACTAAGATTCCCTATCTCATTGACAGGCAAGGAGTTTGAGTTGAAAAAAGTGTCGCCTGTGCCCCAAGGATACATATTGGGGTAGGCACAAATATTTGCTGACACGCTGTTCATAATGACATATGCAATGGCGCGTTTCAAAGATTCATCTTCCAATCTTACCTCCCTGATGTCAATCTTAAGGCGTCTGAGGTAATCCGGAGAACCATATTTACCGGAGTAATACTTTCCATACAGCATTTTAAACCTGTCGGCGAACTGTTTGGCCTGCTCAGGCGTGCATTCAAGTACAAAATGAACGTGATTGGACATCAGGATGAAAGTGAGAACATTGATTCCCAGCCTGAACGAGACTATCGCGACATAGTTCATCGCCACACGGAAATCTTCATTATCCCTGAACAAAAGCCGATCGGTGAAATGATCGGAAGTAACGAGAAAGAATCTCATAGTCTAAAAGTTTTAAAGTTAAGTTATGGTCCGACGGATGCTCCCGGCTGCACCGGGCTCCGTCACAGGCACAAACATATGGATTAATCACAATAAAAACAAGACTCTCCCCCGAATAATATTGCCGAAGGTGCTGGCGGATGGACCCCTGGGGCCGAAATCGGCCGGAAACGTTGCCAAAGGTGCCGGCGGATGTACCCTTTGCGCCGAAAACCACCGTAACTGGAGCCAAAGGTGCCGGTAGATGTACCTCTGGCGCCGAAATCTACCGTAACCGGAGCCAAAGGTGCCGGCGGATGTACCCTTGGTGCCGAAATCGGCCGGATACGATCCCATGAGTGCCGGCGGATGTACCCTTGGAGCCGAAATTGGCCGGAAACGTTGCCAAAGGTGCTGGCGGATGGACCCTTGGCGCCGAAAACCACCGTAACCGGAGCCAAAGGTGCCAGCGGATGTACCCTTGGCGCCGAAAACGGCCGGATACGTTCCCAAGGGTGCTGATGAATGTACCCCTGGCGCCGGAAAGCGCCGAAAAGCCACCGTAACCGTTGCCAAGGGTGCCAGCAGATGTACCCCTGGCGCCGAAAACTCCCGAATCCGTTGCCAAAGGTGCCGGCAAATGTACCGAGGGCTAAGGTTGCATTATCCCGGATTCTTTCTATATTTGTATTCTTATGAAGAATCTGGTGATTATACCGACCTACAACGAGGTCGAGAATGCAGAAAAGATTATACGTGCTGTACTTGGCCTCTCGCAAGGGTTCGAAATACTCATTATCGACGACGGTTCACCCGACGGTACCGCCTCGGTAGTGAAGGGGCTCCAACAGGAATTCTCAGAAAGGTTGCACCTCATAGAGCGTAACGGCAAGCTCGGACTTGGCACGGCATACCTTACCGGGTTCCGCTGGGCGCTCGAGCGCGGATATGACTATATTTTCGAGATGGACGCCGACTTCTCGCACGCCCCTTCCGACCTGCCCCGTCTTCTGGCGGCCTGCGAGGGCGGTGCTGATATGGCCATCGGTTCGCGCTACTGCAACGGAGTAAGCGTGGTCAACTGGCCCATAGGCCGGATTCTCATTTCTTACTTCGCATCGGTATATGTCCGCACCGTACTGGGTTTCAAGATCTACGACAGCACCGCCGGCTTTGTGTGTTACAGCCGCCGCGTGCTCGAGACCATCGACCTTGACAGCGTTCAGATGAAAGGCTACGGCTTCCAGATTGAAATGAAGTACACGGCCTACAAACTCGGGTTCCACATTGCCGAGGTCCCCGTTATCTTCGTCAACCGCAAGGAAGGGACCTCCAAGATGTCCGGCGGCATTTTCGGAGAAGCTTTCTGGGGCGTTCTCAAGCTCCGCTGCCGTAAATTCAAGAAATGAAAGAACTATACCTTACGCAAATAGCCGCGACGGTAGGCGCAAAGGTCTGGCAGATAGAGAATTGCGCCGACATGTTCGCTGACGGCGACACCATACCCTTCATCAGCCGCTACCGCAAAGAGAAAACCGGCGGGATGGACGACGCCACCGTGGCGGAAGTCAAGCACTGGATAGATGTGTACGACGAGATGGAAAAGCGCAAGGGAACCATCCTTGCCACCATCGAGCAGGCAGGGGCCCTTACCCCCGAGCTTAAGGCGCGCATCGAAGAGTGCGTAAACTCCACCGAGTTGGAAGACATCTATTTTCCCTGGCGTCCCAAACGCCGCACCAAGGCCACTGCTGCCAAGGAACTGGGCCTCGAACCGCTTGCCGACATTATGTGGAATCTGCGGACCAGAGATCCGCACCAAAGCGCCCGCGCCTATGTCAAAGGCTCGCCCGCACTTGGCGGAAAGCCAGGCGCAGAGACCCCCGAAGAGGCTCTTGCCGGCGCCCGTGACATTATTGCCGAAAGGCTCAGCGAGACCGCGCTCATCCGCCAGGACCTTCGCTCCCTCTTCCGCACGCGCAGGCTCCACTCGAAGGCCACCAAGGCCGCCAAAGAGAATCCCGAGAGCGGCAAATACCGCAGCTACTTCGACTTTACCATGCCCCTCGACCGAATGCCCTCGCACAATCTGCTCGCCATACTGCGGGCCGAGAACGAAGGCTTCCTGTCGGTCGGCCTTGATACCGACGCCGAGAAGTGCGGCAACAAGATTTATTACGATTTCTGCCAGGCCCAGGGTTACCCCGGGGGAGCACTTTCGGAGCAGATAAAAGAGGCCGTAGCCGACGCATTCAAACGCCTGCTCGAGCCATCAATAAGTTCCGAAGTTATACGCGAGGCCAAAGAGAAGGCTGATATCGAATCGATACGCGTGTTCGGCGAGAACCTCCGGCAGCTGCTGCTCCAGGCCCCTGTGGGCGAGAAGCGTACTATGGCCGTGGACCCCGGTTTCCGTAACGGATGCAAAATAGCCTGCCTCGACGAGCAAGGCGGCCTGCTATATCACACCATCATATTCCCCCACCCGCCGCAAAACGACAAAGTGAAGGCACTGATGGCGGTGCAGAACATGCTGCAAAAGTATGATATACAGGCAGTTGCAATAGGCAACGGCACAGCATCCCGCGAGACGGAAGAGTTCTTCCGCAAGGTCCAGCTTCCCGAGGGCTGCAAACTCTGGACTGTCAGCGAAGACGGAGCGTCTATCTACAGCGCCTCCGAAATCGCCCGCGAAGAATTCCCCGACGAAGATGTGACAGTGCGCGGTGCGGTAAGCATAGGCCGACGCCTGATGGACCCTCTGTCGGAGCTTGTAAAGATAGATCCAAAGAACCTCGGCATCGGCCAGTACCAGCACGATGTGGACCAGGCCCTGCTCAAGGAGACGCTCGACAATACAGTGGAGTCCTGCGTCAACAGCGTGGGAGTGAATCTCAATACTGCTTCGCCATACCTGCTCTCGTACGTGTCGGGCATAGGCCCGGTGCTGGCGTCGAACATAGTAGCATGGCGCGCGCAGAACGGTCCTTTCGAGAGCCGTTCACAGTTGCTCAAGGTGCCGCGCCTGGGGCCGAAGGCATTCCAGCAGTGCGCCGGATTCTTAAGGATTCGCGGCGCCGCCAATCCTCTGGACGGCTCTGCAGTGCATCCCGAGTCGTATCATATAGTAGATTCAATGGCAGCCTCGCTGGGAGTGAAAGCCAGCGAACTGGTGGGCAATGAGGAGCTGTGCTCCCGTATCAAGCCCGAGGATTTTGTAAGCGGCGACGCCGGTCTTCCTACCGTTACCGATATTGTCAAGGAGCTTGCCAAGCCGGGGCTCGATCCGCGCGAGCAAGCGTCGGAGTTTGCCTTTGCGGACGATATTCACGAGCTGGAGGATCTGAAAGTCGGGATGGAGCTTCCGGGAATCGTTACCAACATTACTGCTTTCGGCGCATTCGTCGATATAGGCCTCCACGACAACGGGCTTCTGCACGTGTCGCAGATGGGGCCCCGCGGGACCGACCCTTCAAAGGTTGTAAAGCTTCATCAGCATATCACCGTCCGCGTGCTGGACGTCGATCTTGACCGCCGCCGCATCAGCCTCGGAATGATTTAAATCCGGCAGCTAATCTGAATTGGAAATTTCGACGAGTTCGCTACGGTAAGCCATAAGGAGGCGGGAGCGGGAAATGAACCCAAGATACTTTCCGTCTTCGTCAACCACCGGCAGCCTCCACGCCCCGGTAGAATCGAACTTCTGCATAACGCTGTCCATCTTCTCGCCCTGATGCAGCAGCGCGGGAGCGTTCTCCATAATGCCGGTAACCTTGAGCTTGTCGTACAAATCGGTACGCAGCAAATACTTACGTACATTGCCGATATCTATCAGCCCTTGGAAGCGCCCGTCCTCATCGAGCACGGCTATCACCGCCGCAGTGCTGTCCTTCACCGCCGCCACAACATCCCGCAACTTATCATTCATGCTTAAGCGGGGATACTTGTCGCGTATGAGGTCGCGCGTGCGAAGGAGCGTCAGCACCGCCTGGTCGTTGTCGTGCGTGAGAAGATCGCCGCTCTGGGCGATACGTTTGGTGTAGATGGAGTATTTTTCGAAGAGCCGCACCGTTCCGTACGACACCGTAGAGGTAAGGATCAAAGGGATCAGCAACTCGTAGCCTCCGGAAATCTCGGCAATAAGGAAGATAGCTGTCATAGGCGCCTGCATCACGCCGGCCATCAAGGCAGCCATACCCACCAGCACAAAGTTCTGCTCGGGCACATCTGCACCCAGCTGGTTAAAGAAGCGCGCCAGCACGAAGCCAGCAATGGCTCCGCAGAACAGCGTAGGACCGAAGGTTCCGCCGTTGCCTCCGCCCACGTTGGTGGCAGTCATGGCAAAGACCTTAATGAAGAACACCAAGGCAAAGAACAGCACTATCCCCCACCCGCTCCGCATCATAAAAGAGAGAACTGAATTACCCTCCACTTCGATCTCCCGCCCGTTAAGCAGGTCGGACAGCACACCGTATCCCTCGCCGTAAAGCTGGGGGAACAGGAAAATGGTCAGGCCGAGCGCCACAGAGCACAGAATCCACTTAACATACGCATTGCCTATCTTGGCCATCTTGTCCTCCAGCCACAGGGTGGTGCCGGTGAAATACAGCGACCCAAAGCCAAGTACCACTCCCATAATCAAATAGAAGGGAATGTTACCCATCGAGAACGGCGTGAGGGTACAGGCGAACATAGGAGTCTGTCCGCGGAAGATATAAGCCACCACCGTAGCAGAGATGGTGGAAATCAACAGCGGCAGCATCGACGACAGGGAGATGTTGAAAAGCAGAATCTCCATCGTAAACAGCACCCCGGCCAGAGGTGCCTTGAAGATGCCCGCTATGGCCCCTGCGGCCCCGCAGCCAAGCAGAACCGTGATATTGCGGTACGAAAGCCCCGACCAGCGGCCCAGGTTGCTGCCGATTGCCGCTCCCGTATAGACTATCGGCGCCTCCGCTCCCACCGAGCCTCCGAAGCCTATGGTGATGGAGGAAGTGAGCATAGAGGACCACATATTGTGAGGCTTGATTTTGCTCTCGCCGCGGCTTACGGCAAGCAGCACCTTGGTAACCCCGTGGCCGATGTTGTCTTTGATAAGATATCGGAGGAGCAGCAGGCTGATCAACATACCGGCACCCGGAAGAATCAGGTACTGGATGTTGTAGCTGAGGCTTAAAGTATTGTCAAGCAAATGCTTGATGCCGTCGATGGCTGCTGTGAGAAGCACTGCCGCCAGCCCCGAGCACAAGCCCACAAGCAGACTGAGCAGCAGCAGAAGGCTCCGCTCGGATATATGAAACCTGCCTGATTTATGCGTCTGAGGAGTCGTCATCCCCACCGTACTGGGAAATGTTGTCGTCGGGCAGAGGCGTATCTCCGTCGGGCGCACCGCTGGTTCCGGCCACCTCCTCGGTCTCAGCCTCCTCCTCGCCCTCGAGCCAACGCTCCACATCTTCGGGGTTGTCGATATCTACTTTGATCTTAACCAGATAGATATCGGTGTCCGTCTCGATGGTAACGGCGTAGAAAGGATCGATGGTCTTGCCGGTGCGGGGGTTGACTCCCGGAGAATACTTGACAAGATCCGGCAGGAAATCACTGAAACCCTTGGGATACTTATCGTTGAAAATGGCGGCTATTTCAGCCGGAAGATTCTCCTGGCTGATGACGTGTCTGTGCTTGCTGTCTGCGTTCATTTCCTATCTGTGGCTTAATCCAGTGCAATATTAAGGCAAATATTTTAATCAAACAAATATTGTTTCTATCTTTGAGCATTATGAGTAAAAAAAATCTTGTAGTACTCAGCGGCTCGGGCATCAGCGCCGAGAGCGGCATAGCCACCTTCCGTGGAGGTAACGGCCTGTGGGACAATGTCCCCGTCGAAGAAATCTGCACTCCTCAGGGCTGGATACGCAATCCGGCCAAAGTCCAGGGCTTTTACAACAAGCTGCGCGCCCAGCTGGGCGAGCGTTTCCCCAACGAGGCTCACCAGATTGTGGCGGAGCTGGAAAAAGACTACAACGTGTGCGTCGTTACCCAGAATGTAGACAATCTGCACGAGAGGGCCGGCAGCACGCGCGTGGTACATCTGCACGGGGAGCTCACAAAGGTCCGCCCCGAAGACTGCTACACCGAGAGCGACGGTTATTCCACCAAATACGTACAAGATGTAGGCTACCGTCCCGTGGCCATGGGCGAGACGGGAGGCCCGAGAGGCCGGCAGCTGCGCCCCCACATCGTATGGTTCGGAGAGGCCGTTCCCAATCTGGAGACTGCAGCCCGCCTGGTGAGCGTAGCCGACATATTGGTTATAGTAGGCACATCGCTCCAGGTATATCCCGCGGCAAGCCTCTACCACTATGCTCCGCAAGGCTGCCCCATCTACCTGATCGATCCCGACAGCCACCTGGGAGGCCATATCCCCGGAGTGACTTTCATCAACGATGTAGCCACCGCAGGCATGCGCAAGCTCAAAGAAGTATTTTTGCAGAATCTCTGAAAAAGATTTATATTTGCAGTCCCAAAGCCACTTTAGCTCAGTCGGTAGAGCAGCGCATTCGTAACGCGCAGGTCGTCAGTTCGAGCCTGATGAGTGGCTCAAAAAGAAGGGCGGTCCGTCAGGGCCGCCCTTCGCTGTTGTTACGCTCCTTCTATAGCGTACGCTTGATTTCTACAATCTGGAAGGCTTCTATCATATCTCCCTCCTTGATGTCGTTGTAGCCTGCGATGCTCATACCACACTCTTTGCCGGCCAGGACTTCCTTGACGGAATCTTTGCCTATCTGGAGTGAGCCAAGCTCGCCGGTGTAGATGACTATACCGTCGCGGATGAGGCGCACCTTTGACTTCTGGATCATCTTGCCGTCGCGGACAATACATCCGGCTATGGTACCGACCTTGGAAATCCTGAAGGTCTGCTTGACCTCGGCGGTAGAGATGACCTCTTCTTTCTTCTCCGGCTCGAGCATACCCTCGATACCGTCCTTGACGTCGTTGATACAGTCGTAAATAACGGAGTAGAGACGGATTTCGATGCCCTCGCGGTCGGCGCTCTTGCGTGCCTCCACGGAAGGACGCACCTGGAAGCCGATGATAACGGCGTCGGACGCCTCGGCAAGCAGCACGTCAGACTCGGAAATGGCGCCCACAGCCTTGTGGATGACATTTACGCGAACTTCCTCGGTGCTGAGCTTGATGAGAGAGTCGGACAGAGCCTCCACGGAGCCGTCCACGTCACCCTTAACGATGACATTGAGTTCCTTGAAGTTGCCGATAGCGATACGGCGGCCGATCTCTTCGAGAGTCATATGCTTCTGGGTCTTGATGCCCTGGATACGTATGAGCTGCTCGCGCTTGGCCGCAATATTCTTGGCCTCCCTCTCGTCGGTCATCACATTGAACTTCTCGCCTGCTGCGGGAGCGCCGTTAAGGCCGAGCACCGACACCGGCGTAGAAGGACCAGCCTCCTGCACCTTCTGTCCGCGCTCGTTGAACATGCTCTTGATGCGTCCGTAGAAGCTTCCGCACAGCACAACGTCACCCTGATGCAGGGTTCCGTCCTGCACCAGCACGGTGGCCAGGTAGCCGCGGCCCTTGTCGAGACTCGACTCGATGACTGCACCGCTGGCGAGCTTGTTGGGATTGGCCTTGAGCTCCAGAAGGTCGGTCTCTAGGAGCACCTTCTCGAGAAGTTTATCGACGTTGATACCCTTCTTGGCGGATATTTCCTGGCACTGGTACTTACCGCCCCAATCTTCCACCAGAATGTTCATCTCGGAGAGCTGGCGGCGAATCTTTTCGGGATCTGCGCCGGGCTTATCTATCTTGTTGATAGCAAACACCATAGGAACGTTGGCGGCCTGGGCGTGGTTGATAGCCTCAATGGTCTGGGGCATCACCGCGTCGTCGGCGGCCACTATGATGATGGCAAGGTCGGTCATCTGGGCGCCACGGGCACGCATAGCGGTAAACGCTTCGTGACCAGGAGTATCCAGGAAGGTAATCTTGCGGCCGTCTTCCAGCTTGACGCTGTAAGCACCGATGTGCTGGGTGATACCACCGGCCTCACCGGCAATGACATTGGTCTTGCGGATGTAGTCGAGGAGCGAAGTCTTACCATGGTCAACGTGACCCATGACGGTAATGATAGGCTCGCGCGGCTTGAGGTCCTCGGGACGGTCGGGCTGCTCGTTGGAATTGATTTCGTCGGTAAGGCCGGCGGTAACGAACTCCACCTTGTAGCCGAACTCCTCGGCCACCAGCACAAGCGTTTCGGCATCGAGCCTCTGGTTGATGGACACCATCAGGCCAAGGCTCATGCAGGCGCCGATAACCTTCACCACAGGGGTGTTGTTCATAAGGGTGGCAAGGTCGTTAACCGTTACGAACTCGGTGACTTTGAGCACCTTCTGCTCGGCGGCAAGTTCCATCTGCTCCTCCTGGCTGCGGGCTGCTGCGGCCTCACGCTTCTCCTTACGGTATTTGGCTCCGAAGTTATTCTTCTTGCCCTCGTTCATACGGGCGTAAGTCTCCTTGACCTGCTTCTGAATCTCCTTCTGCATCTCTTCCTGCTGGGCCTCGGTGAGGGCGGGCTTGAGACGGTCGCGGTCGCGGTCGCGGTCACGCTTGCGCTTGCCCTGGCCCGGAGCGGGCTGGGCGGGAGCATTCTTGGGCTTGTCTTTCTTGCCGGCGTTGCGGTCGATATTGGCTCCGGCCTTGGCGACGTCCACTTTCTGGGCGCCCTTGCCGATGCGCTCGCGCTTGGCGGGCTTGCGGTCGAACTGGCTGAGGTCAACCTTGCCGACCACCTTGAAAGGCGATGCGGCATCGCCATCCTTCTGGGCCTCGGGATTGACGGGTTCCGGCTTGGCGGGTTCCGCCTTCACGGGCTCGGGTTCCGGTGCAGGCTCGGGCTTCACAGGCTCCGGCTCGGGCTCTGGAGTAACAGGCTCGGGCTTCACAGGCTCCGGTTCGGGTTCCGGCTTTACAGGCTCCGGCTCAGGTTCCACCTTCACGGGCTCGGGCTCCGGGGCGGGCTTTACCGGCTCAGGTTCCGGCTCCGGCTCGGGTTTAACCGGCTCCGGTTCGGGCTCGGGCTTTACGGGCTCCGGCTTTACGGGCTCGGGCTCCGGTGCAGGAGCGGGCTTCGCCTTGCGCTCGAAAGTGGTGGACTTGATGGTAAGTTCCTGCTCTTCCTCCTCTTCTTCCTGACGGGAGATGCGGCGGTTGGTCTTTTCCAGGATTTCCTTAACCTTGATATCCACCTGCTGGGCTTGCTCCAAGGCTTCTTTATCTTTACCGAACTGCTTATGGAGATCGGGCAGACACTCGTCCGACACCTTGGCATTCGGATTCTCTTCAACCTCGAAGCCCTTCTTATGAAGGAACTCAACGAGATCGGACAGACCGATGTTGAACTGCTTTAAAAGTTTGTTTATTCTGATTTCTGCCATTAGTCTTCAAATTCAGCTTTAAGTATCCGGAGTACATCTTCCACAGTCTCGTCGTCGAGGTCCGCACGCTTGGCGATATCCTCGGGATCGATAGCCAGAACGCTCTTGGCGGTGTCGCAGCCAATGCTCTTGAGCTTGTCTATGACCCAGCCGTCGATTTCGTTGTCGAACTCGTCCAGCAGCACGTCTTCCTCTCCGTCTTCAGCTTCTGCCTTGGAAAGCTCACGCCAGACCTCGATCTCGCGGCCGATGAGCTTGCCGGCAAGCAGCACGTTCACACCGCCGCGGCCGATACCCTTCTTGACCTCGTCGGGAAGCATGTACACCTTGACTTTGTCTTCGGGGCTCTTGCCCATGTCGATGTTGGACACCATACCGGGCGAAAGGGCCCTCTGGATAAGCAGGGTGGGGTTGGACGACCAGGGAATAACGTCGATGTTCTCGTTGCGGAGCTCGCGGACGATACCCAGGATCCTGCTTCCCTTGACACCGATGCAGGCGCCGATAGGATCCACACGGTCGTCGTAAGACTCAACGGCCACCTTGGCGCGGTCGCCGGGTACGCGGACCACCTTCTTGACGGTGATGAGGCCGTCGGCGATCTCAGGCACTTCCTGCTCGAAGAGGCGCTCCAGGAATTCGTCGCTGGTACGGCTCAGGGTGATATAAGGAGTGGTATTGTTGCGCATCTCCACGCTCTTGATGATGGCGCGTACCGACTCGCTCTTCTTGAAGTGCTCGCCGGGAATCTGCTCCGCCTTGGGAATGTGGAGTTCGTTGCCGTCCTCGTCGAGGATGAGAACCTCCTTGCTCCAGGTCTGATAGACCTCGCCCACGAAGATCTCGCCAACCTTCTCGGAGTATTTCTTATAGACGTTGGCCTTCTCGATGTCCATGATGCGGCCCTGGAGGTTCTGGCGGATGTTAAGGATTCCGCGGCGGCCGAATGAAGACAGGGGGAAGAGCTTGGCGTAGGTGTCGCCGATCTCGTAGTCGTCGTCGCCGCTGTCCTGGCAGACCTGCTCGAGGGTCATCTCGGCGTTGGGGTTTTCCACTTCTTCAACTATCTCGAAGTTCTGATAGATTTCGCAGGTACCCTTGTCGACGTTCACAATGACGTCGAAGTTGTCGGAACTGCCGAAGGTCTTGGCAATCTGGGTAAGGAATACGTCTTTGAGCACGCCCATCATTACGGAGCGGTCGATGTTCTTCTCCTCTTTGAAGTCCTTGAAGGCATCAATGAGGGTGATGGCTTTTTCTTTTTCCATTATTCTTGTATCGTTTTCAATATTTCATCTGCTTCTTCGGCCCCTATGCCAAGAGAGCCCACGGTGAGTGCGTAATCTTCGATGTTGCGGTCGAAGGCGGCGAGCACAGCTCTGTGCACATACTCGCAGTCCTGGAGATCCACCGGGGCGGACTCCTTGTCGAGAGTTACTTCAAAAATGTTGTCGTCGTCGTTAAAGTCGACGGCCACCACGCTGCAGCCGCGCTCTTGCGCAGCCTTAAGCACTACCTTGTCAAATTCTTCTCTTTGCATACGGCTTTTTATAACAAAAAATAGAAGCCCTTCGGCCTCTATCTCTTCAACACGGGCACAAAGATAGTAATAATTCCCGAATTACCAAAATAAAGTCGGCGGGAGACGTGTTTGCGGCCGCAGCGGGCTGGTCCCGGGGGCAGAGAGGGCCGTTTTGCACACGGGAGGCCGCAGCTGGCAGGTCCCGGGGGCAGAGAGGCCCGTTTTGCACACGAGAGGCCGTGACGGGCCGCTCCCGGGGGCAGAGAGGGGCTTTTTGCACACGGGATGGGAGCCAAAGATTATCGGGCCGAGGGGAACATGGCGTTGACCGTATCGATATCAATCTTAAGAATACGGCGAATCTGATTGTTACCCGCCCGATAATCGAAATGAAGTTTCCTCGCCATCTCCAACTTCGCCTCAGATGGGAGCAACGATGGAACGGAGATATTATACTTCTGCTTAGCCACAACACACGCCGCCGAATACATCTCAGCATCTGTCATGAACGTCTTATCCTTTAATAGCGACGCGAACTCAGCATATGCCTCAAAGTTTCTTCCGAGTAAATTGAAATACTGATGAGCGTCCCGAAAAAAGCTCCGCCCCGTGCGCCAGTCGCATATGCTTTCCGGAGCGATACATGAATTCCTGACCAAAAAAGTGTCCGGAAGATCTTTCACCCGCCCGTTGAGAATCATGCGCTTCTCCCTGTATGGCAAATCGTTGAACTTACGCGAGGCAAATTCGTTAATATCGCTTCCGAAATACAATGGGCCACTCCCCCACGGGCAAGAAAAAGGAGTCTGTGAGGCATCTATTACATAAGCGTTCCGGTGAGTATAAACGATATTATTGCGCAACGACTGCAGCGAGTCTATTTCTATTGGCGATGCAACAAAAGTCGACAAGTCAAGTTCATATCCTTTATTTGAGGCATATCTCATCAGACGATGCGAATATGATTCCAAGAAATCGTAACAGCATTGCTCCTCACTTGCCCCGGCAATATTATGGAGATGATTGCTCATTATCTGGAAGGCATAAACCTTAAGGTTGCACTCCCACGCGCAGACAGCAAGAAGGGACATTCCAAAACGATAATCGTCCGGATTAGTAAACAAAATGGATGTGGAATCACCTGGTGTGGCTATGTGCCAGAAAGGGCCTTTCCGGTCAAACAAGTTTTGACAATACGCCTCTTGGTCGTAAAAAGATAAGTTTTTCATAATTCATTTCTTTAGTTGAAGCAAATATGGCGATTATTCCCCAGAGTTGCAAGAATCCCCGGGGGCATGGAAGGCCGTTTTGCACACGGCAGGCCGTGACGGGCCGGTCCCGTGGGCAGAGAGGCCTGTTTTGCGCACGAGAGGTCGCAGCAATCAGGTCCCGGGGGCAGAAAGGGGCTTTTTGCACACGGGAGACCGCAACTGGCTAGCCCCGGGGCAGAGAGGGCGGTTTTGCACACGGGATGGGCGGGAGCCGGCGGGATGCGGCGGCGGGCGGGCGTGTCCACCCCCGGACACGGGCAGGGGGAGGGGCCCGACGGATACAAGTCCCCGCGCAGCGCGGACGCAGTAGACGTTGGGAGGGGCCGGAGTGAGCGCAGCGAACGGAGTCCCGCCCGCTGCTGGCAGTCTGCCGGCAAAGCGCCCGTGAACCGCTCCCGGGGGCAGAGAGGGCCGTTTTGCACACGGGAAGCAACATCGGGCCGGTCCCGGGGGCAGGAAGGGCTGATTTGCACACGGGGAGCCGCAGCGGGCCGATCCCGGGGGTAGGAAGGGCCGTTTTGCACACGAGACTTCGGAAAAAACATTATCTTTGCAAGGTGGATAACAAGACCTTCAACAAGTATTTCTCCGTTTTCATCATGGTGGGTATGACCGTGGTGACAATCCTGGCCACGGCGCTTAAGTTCGTTCCCGCCGATACAGAGGCAAGATGGCTGCTGATATTTGCCGCCTTCGGCTCGCTGATGGGAGTTGCCGCCACGGTGGCATCGGCCAGCGGTAAGATCATTACTTTCCTCTTCGGGCTCATAGACGTGAGCATCTACGGGGCCATGTGCCTGATTAACTGGAAGAACGGAAGCTCCGGCCTGGGCAATGCCGTACTGCATTTCCTATACTTCGTACCAATGCAGTTCGTAGGATTCTTCCAATGGCGCCACCGAGGCAACACCGCCGAGGGGAGTGTAAAGGCCCGAAGGCTTAACGGCAAGCAGCGATGGCTCGCCGCCCTGCTGTTCCTCGCCGGATCGGTAGTGGCCTACTTCATTATCGCCCGTTTCGACAAATCGGCCGCTGACACATTCATCAAGACCGCCGTGGTGCTGGACGTACTGCCGCTGATATGCAACATCATCGGGCAGCTGCTCATGAGTACCGCCTATATGGAGCAATGGATATTCTGGATAGGAGTGAATGTTTTTTCGATTACCATGTGGGCAGTGACGCTCCGTAGCGACCCCGGATCGTCCTACGCCCTCATCTACATCATCAAATACTCCTTCTACCTGCTCAATTCGCTCAACGGACTGCGCAACTGGCTGCGGCTCAGCCGCCCGGCTGCCTGCTGATCACAGAGGCAACAGAATCTTGCATGGGGAAGACATCTTTATAGACTATGGATTTTGAATATATGGCCTGTAGTCGCATTTGAGATTCGCAATGAAATAGTTCTGAGGAGGATATGTCTTTTTGTAATCAGTAATGTTCTCATACACTATCAACTTACCATTCTTGATGTATAATGTGTCGTAAATATTATTTGGAGATGCCATACACTCAAAAGAGAAAGAATACGACTTGTTTCCCTCCTCAATTATATCGAACCAATAGGTGATATCAAATGCATTCAGACCTTTAGTTTCAAACGAAACATTACCAGCGGGATAAGGATTTTGCATTCTAAAATCACGAAAATTAACATGATACTTAACTCCTGCTTTATATGACGATATAGAATCCTTACGTATGAATAAATGAAGATCAGAAGAACTTAATTTGAAGCAAACATAAGAAGAGGAGTCAGTGACATAACGGTTAAATTCCGGAGGCTCATATCGATATTTTGGCCCATAAATAATGCTATTTCTCTCCCCTGTATCAAAATGCCTTTTCTCTTCATAAAAAAAACTCGGAGCCATCTAATTCGTAATACAACGTATAAAAGGGCTCTCCATTAGCCCGAGGACCCTCTTTTGTACAAGATGGCACAAATAGAGGCAATAACAATAAGGCTATAAACAATATTTTTCTTACATTCATTTCATGTACATGTTTGTTTCATCCATCTATCTAAACCCTGTAGGCCGCAGAATCTTGCATGAAAAAAGACAATGATACAGGTTATTTCTAACGCTTGGCAAGTTCATTAAGCCGAACAACGGATTATCAATAAAGCAACTTTGTACAGCTCTCCGGACCTTCGTTAAACAAAAGATCCATTACCGAGAGGCCGTCGGTAAAGCCGAAGCGCTCGCGGAAGACCTGCCAGTAAGGGCGCACCGTCAGAGGTGATGGGCGTTTTGGGCTGAGGGCCTCACGCCAGTCATCGGGGAGGCAGGGAACAAAATCGGTTGTGGGAATCAATTGAGGCGCTATACCTATCTTGCGGCAGAAAAAGTCGATAATGTCGAGGTTCATGTCCCACAGGAACTCGCGTCTGCTCTCCAGTATGCCCCAAAGCTCATCCCGGTAATACTCAAAGAAAGGCGAATTGTAGTAGGCGCTGTCGATGGCATAGCAGTTCTGCCGCAGCCAGGGGGTGCTCCAGTCGATGCGGACGCGGGTAATGAGGCGCTCGCCGTCGTGCAACACGGGCACACGCAGATCCATAGGTCCGCTCTCGGTGAGAATGCGGCAGCGGTTGCGCCAGGTCTGCTTGCGATAGCTCTCGCAGGCCTCTATATACACCTTCGGGTTCCCCGCCAGCAAAGCGAAGAACCCGACAGGAGGAAACCAGGCAGTGGAGACTACCACTACTCTATTCCGCCCTTTTCGTGAGCGTCACCGGCGCGCACGATACCCCTCTTGGAACGCTCGACAAAATTAAGGATGGTGTCGCGCTCTACGCTCTCCGGGAAACCCTCACGCACACGGGCGATAGCGTCGGTAAAGTTATATCCCTGATAGTAAAGCACGTCGTAGATATCTTTGATGGTGCGGATGGCATCGGAGTCAAAGCCCCTGCGCCTCAGGCCCACCAGATTCACGCCGGCGTAGCAGATGGGCACGCGGCCGCAGATGGAATACGGCGGGATATCTTTGTTGACAGCAGTGCCGCCGCCCACCATGGCATGTGTGCCGATCTTTGTAAACTGATGCACCTTGGTGCCGCCGCCGATGATGGCCCAGTCGTCAACATCGGTCTCGCCGGCAATGCCCACGTAGCTCACAAGTATACAGTGGTTACCCACGCAGCAATCGTGCGCCACGTGCACGTAAGACATTATAAGAGTGTCGCTTCCGATGCGGGTAACCCCCTTGCCGCTGGCCTTGGTGCCACGGTTGATGGTGGCGCACTCGCGTATGTTCACCCTGTCTCCTATCTCCACCCAGGTCACCTCGCCGTCGAACTTGAGGTCCTGAGGGATGGCACCCACCACGGCTCCGGGGAACACATTGCAGTCACGTCCCATTTTGACATAAGAGAAGATGGTGGCGTGAGGAAGTATCTTGCAGCCGGGACCGATCTCTACATTGTCGTCGATGAATGCGTAAGGACCTACCTCAACGTCGTCCGCAAGGCGGGCGCCGGGATGTACTGTTGCTAAAGGATGTATTATTGCCATATTAGATTAGAATTTACTGAATAGTTCTTTGGCCGCCCTGGTGTTGAGGGCGTGACCGGGTTTGTAGGCCTCCACCCGCGCCTTAAGGAAGCCCCCGCAAAGGCGGAGGTCACCCAGCAGGTCGAGGAGTTTGTGACGGGCGCACTCGTCGGGGAAACGCAGCTGAGGATCGCAAAGAAAGCCCTCGGAGAGCTTCCCGGGGAGTGATTTGCCTATGGCCTTCGACATCAGGCGCGCCTGCCAGCGCTTCATGGGCTTCTCTACTATCACTATTGCGTTCCCTATGTCACCACCCTTTGCAAGCCCGAGACAGAGCAGGGGCAGCACCTCGTGAAGGAAGCAGAAAGTACGGCACGGGGCTATCTGGGATGCATAATCGGTAGATGCGTCGCAGCGTACCGTCTGCTTAGCCAGCACCTTGGAAGGAAAATCGATGGTAAGTTCCATCGAAGGTTCGTCACTCGGGGTTATCATGATCCAGGCGCCGCTCTTCTCGCGGCGCACCAGTATCTCGCCCGGCACTTCTACCCACACACGCGGAGCATCCTGCTCGGTAAGTCCGTCGGGAGCTATCGCTGCTACATAAGGGGCTGCGCTTCCGTCCAGGATGGGCATCTCGGAGCTGTCGATATCGATGTAGGCGTTATCGATGCCAAGGCCTGTAAGGGCCGAAAGCACATGCTCCACGGTTCCCACTTTGGCGCGGCCGGAGCCCAGCATGGTGCTGCGGCGGGTAGAAACGACATTGGCAGCCACCGCGCTCACTTGCGCCCCTCCCAGGTCGGTGCGGACGAATACTATGCCCGTATCGGCGGGGGCAGGACGCAAAAGCACACGGGAGTGCTTACCCGTGTGCAATCCTTTGCCCTCGAATGAATACTCTGTACTTTGTGTGCGCTGATTCATATTATTCCTC
>JAEEGI010013183.1_pt1 | contig 17567 bp, 16 predicted proteins | sample 8958751 | NCBI WGS metagenome assembly JAEEGI01 (sample SAMN16246545, study PRJNA631951) | gut metagenome | biome: gut microbiome; feature: rumen; material: KS-attached | host: Bos | place: Iran: Karaj | collected 2018-10
TAAAAAGGAGCCCTGCCACAAAAGCCAAAGCTCCTTTACAAACTCTTCTTTTATTATTTCATACTCATCGAATCCCATGTATCTGACGGAACAAGTGAGATATATGTCTTACCTGTGTTGATCTGAATCTCTTCACCGTTGTCATCATAGAATTTGGTCAGATGAGTCGCTTCATCTTTAACCCATGTGACGCTCTTGGCAACACCGTTTGTGATATACCATCCGGGCTTACCCGAATCAATACAGTTATAGATAAGATATCCCTTAGCATCAAGCTGATTAAAATCACACTTCTGGATAAATACATTCTTAAAGCTAAGAGGCTCGCCGTCCTCTGCATCCTCATGGCGTGATCCGTACTCGTAGTACTCATACTCTTTTGTTTCATCGTTATACTTAAGCGTAGATGTATTATGCCAGAAAGGAAGCGCGATCTCCGTTACGGGATACGTCTTGTCATATACCTTTGTAAGGTCAACTTCCTTGCCGTAAGGCGCAAAGTTAAAGTGACTTCCCTCGTTCCTATACTCGGTATAAGTTGTCGAATATGCCGGGTCGCTTTTCATACTTGAAAAGTTCTTATCCATATCTCCCTTGTAAATATACTCGGTAAACTCTCTGGGCTTCCCGTTATTGATTCTCGAAAATGTTCCCGAAAAATGCTGCGCCCAGGGATTATTTAAGTATGCACCAATATGAACCTGAGGACCTCCGTCATGGCAGAGAACCGCATCCCACTCAGCCGCAAGAAGGATATTGGTAGGACGTGTACTTCTGATACTTCCCATCTGCTCAATCTTACCCCAATCTTTCACGATGCACATAAGTCTTGTAATTCTGTCATTCTGTGTACTGTTCATCATTTCATAAACAACATCCGCTTCTGCCGTTCCATAGTGCGGAAGTGCAATCTTCTCATTGTCGACCATTACAGCGAGCGGGCGCTGATCCTTGATCTCTTCACTTATAGGCTCACCTGTAATCTCACTTAAGTAAATTCCTTCCGGAATCTCGTAGCTCTCACCATCTTCCGGTGCCGCCGCCAAAGCTGTTTTGTCTTCGACAACCTCTTCAAAAGAAACCGAAAGTGACGCTTCATCCGCCCCGTTATCCTTACCGCAAGCCATAACCGAAAACGCCATGATCATGCACAATGCCGGCGCTACGATCCTATTCATTTTTTTCATACAATAACTTCTCCCGTCTTTATTTTTTGTCAAAATTTCTTTTATTAAATCACACCCCAAAAGCCATCACATTTGCTATTGCACCGGAATATACTTCCCATTCCTCTTTCTTTTCCTTAAGCAGCTTTCTGCCTTCTTTCGTGATGCTGTAATATTTCCTTGTTTTTCCAAGATACTCCTGCTCGTAAACCTTGAGAATTCCCTTCTCTTCAAGACTATGAAGAAGCGGATACAAAGTTCCCGCCTTAAACTCAAAGACATTCTGCGATTTCTTTCTTAATGTGTCTATCATTTCATAACCATACATGTCTTTTTCCGAAAGTAATTTCAGAACCAACATTGTGCTGCTGCCTGTCAAAAGAGATTTATCTACTGCCATTCTATCCTCCTAAAGCACCGCCCCCCGGCGCTTATCAACCACTAAACTCAACTTTTCCAATAACCCATCTCAAGATTCAAGATCCTTAACCTTACCCGAAACTCCGATATCCACGTGTTTCGAATAAGCATCCTTATATTTGTACACGCTTACCAGTATTCCCAGGAATACATACGAGATCACAATATTGTTGCTTGAGATAAATGGGAAAAAAGATACATAAAACTCAGGAATTATTCCAAATCCCACAATAATGTTGGCAATAGCATTTACCGCGATCCACATCAAGCAGCCGCATCCCATGGCCTGTCCCAGCTGATTCTTTGACTTTGATATACTGACGAACCCAAAAACAATAAGCGCCGCCACTGTCATTACAACCAAAAGTCCAACGATCAGTCCCCAGGCCGCCGAGACATAGGTCAAAACATACGTATCTATCGGAGAAGTAATACAACCTCTTAATTGCATAACCTTGTCTCCGCCCCAATAATGCAGTTCTCCTCCTCCAAAAAACTTCATAGCATCCATAACCGATTTCATATTATTACTTTGTGCAGTTATGTATCCGCCAAATACATTTCGGGTAAAATAGAGCAAATATATAATAAAAGCTAACCATACAGATATGATCGAAGGAATCTTTCGAACCTTTATCCAGTCCTTTTTTATTGCATAAGTCAGCTGAACAAGCATACTTCCGACTACTATAAATGCACGCATATTATAATATCTGAACGGAACAAACGGTATGATCCTTGGTATAAATATCCAAAGAAGAGCCTTTAACAGTCCGCCATACGACTGTCCCCTGTATTTATAGAGTATTCCGGCATAAAGAGGAATAAGCAAAAACATCATCGCATATGAAAACCTGAAACATTTAGACAACAAATGAAATATTGCTTCTGCCTGATCAGAAAGTATAAGTTCACCGTTTGGTCCTTTCTCTTCCAACACTCTTTCCAAAATTGAACCTCCGTAATATGTGAGCAAATAAACCGCCACAATTATAACCGCGATTCTCTTGGAATACCTGGCAACCGTTGTATAATCCACAAGATACAAAAATAACATTGCAGTTATCCCCAAAACGGTGCAGATAATAAACGATCTGCCATCAGTTGCGAACTCCGGACTATCACTAGCACTATGTGCAAGTGCATCTTTCGCGATATAAAGATGTATCATTGTTCCGATAATACCAACAAGTATCGCCGCAACTATAACGCCCCACGCTATCTGAGGTCTATGAACCTTATCCAGCTCAATCCCGACACCGACGGGATCTCCCATATCTTCAACCGCACTTTTTTCTGCGGTTTCCTTATCCATTCCACCTGCAATATTCTCTTCTATCTGATCTTCTATATGCAATCTTATCTCATCGCTTATAACCTTGTGAGCTTTTTCAAATCGTATCTGCTCAAGTAATTTTTTTATATACTCTTCCATTTTTGTAAAACCCTCTGAACCCTGTATATTTATCAAAACTCCCGTTACATACCGTATGCCAGCACGCTGACTATAGCGCCCGAATACTCATTCCACTCCTCAGTCTTAGTCTTTAAGAGCTTTCTTCCCTCTTTTGTGATACTGTAATATTTCCTTGTCTTGCCAAGGTATTCCTGCTCGTAAGATTTGAGCATACCCTTTTCTTCGAGACCATGTAAAAGAGGATAAAGAGTCCCCGCCTTGAATTCGAAGACGTTCTGCGACTTCTTCCTCAAGGTGTCGATCATCTCATATCCATACATATCTTTTTCCGAAAGTAATTTTAAAACCAGCATTGTGCTGCTGCCCGTTAAAAGAGATTTATCTACAGCCATTTTTATTCCTCCTTGCACTGTGCACTCGCGCCCTTTTACAAACATGTTTATCATTTTAAACTGCAAAATCTTTATCTTTGCTGCGAATTGAAATATCCACATGTTCCGGATATGCGTTCTTATATTTGTAAATGCTCAGTATTATTCCAAGCAGAGCATAGGATGCGACCACCTTGTGATTTGATATAAATGGGAAAAAAGATGTGTGATAAAATGACGGCAATAATCCAAAACTGACACCTATATTAAAAAGTGCATTTACCGTAAGCCACATCATACAGCCGCTTCCCATTACAACTCCCAATTGATTCTTTGTCTTTGAAGTGGCAACAAATCCAAAAATGATCAGAGCCGCAACCACAAAAATAATTGCAAATGCAAATGCTCCTCCCATAGCTGCTGCAGTTTTTGTTATCACATAACTTTTTTCATCAGCCCCGCCGCTAATCCGTGAATTGATAAGTTTTAGTGTCGATACAGTGATATCTCCATCCAAATAACTTACCGTGCCGCTTCCAAAAAGCTTTGTTCCGCTCAATAATTCTTTTACATTTCTTTTGGAAGTATCCGGTCCAAAAATTGATCTGACCATGGTCATTTTAGTTATACTTAAAATTCTGTTGTTATACATGAATCTGACCAAAACTACCGGTATCACTGTAGCCAATGACCATATCGCCGCAATTGCAGGTATCTTCGGAACTTTTATCCATTCTTTTTGTATTGCGATCGTAAGTTCAACAAGCAAACTGATCACGATCACAAGCGAACGATATTCCTGATTGTTTACTCCCGCTGCCACAATACCGATTGCTACTATCCAGATAAACGATTTTACCAAACCTTCATACTTCTGCCCTTTATACTTGTATATTATTCCTGCAAAAAGTGGCACAAGTAAGAAAATTCGCGGTCCCGACCAGCTAAAGAAACTCTCCAAAGATTCATACGCGCTTGGCTCCTGATTTAAAAATGCATCCATGTTCTCCATTCTTTTACATAATGCAAAGTTCTTTATTGCATAAGAAACCATTAGTATGACCGCTGCTATCTTGGAATACTTTGCAACCACCGTATAATCTATAAGAAAAAAGATAAGCATTACAGCGATTCCGCATACAACGTTGTAAATATAATAATCTGTATCATCTACAGTTATATTTCCAAATATTTTAATTTCCGAGCTATACGATGTCGGCACTTTATTTAAAAAGAGATGTATTATTACTCCCAAAATGCCTACACCAATTGCTGCAATTATTACGCCCCACGCCATCTGCGGTCTGTGAACTTTATCAAGTGCGACTCCTGTTTCAACAGGATCTCCCATGTCCTGAACAGCACTTTTCTCAGCAGTTTCTTTGTCCATACCTTCGGAAATATTGGCTTCTATCTGGTCTTCTATATGCGATCTGATCTCATCTCCAATAGCTTTATGAGATTTTTCAAACCTGACCTGTTCAAGTAATTTCTTTATATACTCTTCCATTTATCACAACCTCATTTGCCAAGATGCCCCCACTAGTGTGTTGACACGCTGACTTTTGATTAATTATTTCACAAGTAATTTATCAAATTGTCAACGTGTCAGCACACTATATTTCTGTATCATTTCCCTCTTTTCTATCTTTTGATATACTATAATATTTTCTCATTTTCCCGCAACAGAGCTGCTCATATGACTTGAGCGTCCCGTCCCCCTCAAGTCCGTGAAGAAGAGGATAAAGCATTCCGGCCTTCTTATCAAAAACATTCAGCGACTTCTTTCTGAGAGTCCTTATCATCTCATATCCATACATATCTTTTTCTGAAAGTAATTTTAACACCAACGCTGCGTTGTTTTCATTCAACCACGATTTTTCTTCCGCCATTTCTTTTTTTATCCTCCTTGTATCGTGCGCTTTGTTATTATGCCTTAATATCCTGTCCTTTGTGCTTATCTTCCATACTTGCAAGGATATCCCCTCTCATGTCATATATATTCCAAGTAAGAAGAATTGCGAATAACCACGTCAATAAAACCAATACCAAGAACACATCAAATAAATTCATATAATTGCTTATGGCAATAATTAACATACATCCCGTCATTATCGACGTCCTCCTTCAATATGCTCACCTTTGTTTTATTTCATATTTCATGTTCCCATATCTCTGATTTAAGTACGGATACTGATATCCACATGTTTGGAATATGCATCCTTGTATTTATATATACTTAGCAATATTCCAAGTGCCACATAAGCATGCAGGCTCATTGAAGATGATGATATGAACGGTAAAAAAGTTGCGTATGCACAATTAAGCGGCAACATCCCAAATGATCCCCAAATATTGATTATCGCATTTGCAGCAAGCCACATGATACATCCCATGCCCATAACATATCCCAATTGGTTCTTACATTTGGATATAGCAACCAATCCACAGACAATAAGGCCGATCACGATCATAAATACCGCTCCCCCGGCAGCCACACCCCAAGTTGTCGAAATGTAAGTCAGGACAAAAGATTCATCAGGATTGGGAACAAATGAACTTGCCGGTATATGCACATTCCCCCAACCTTTATACATGCCTCCGCCGAACAAATACATTGAATCAATAATATATTTAATTGATCTGTTCCATGACATATAAAGGGATTCATCTCCTGACTCTGCAATCCCGGCTCTTATGTTCAAAATTATCAATAAAACATAAGCTGACCACATACAGATAAGTACCGGAGTCTTCCTTACCTTTATCCATTCCTTCTTTATCGCGATTGAAAGCTGTAAAAGCATACTTCCCAAAATCGTAGCATAGTACACACCTCGAGAAAAAGAAAAAATAAATGGGAGTATCATCCAAGAAAGAGCCTTAAACAGTGCCTTATAACTCTGTCCTTTGTACTTATAGATTATTCCTGCATATAGCGGAACCAATAACAACATTCCCATATTTGATCTTAATAGATACCCAATCTCACCAAGAAAACGAAGTAGTTTAGGATATTCATAATAACCAAGATTCACACCTGTACCTGCAGTCTTAACGAACCAATATAATTTAAGAGGAAGGTATGTGATCAAAAAAACCATTACAAATACTGTCGCTATAACATTTGAATACTTTGAAATCACCGTATAATCCAGCAAATACACAGAAAGCATTATTCCAATTCCTACAACAGTTCTTGCCAAAAAGGTGTACCCATTTAAAGGATTAACCGATCTAGATGTCATCTGCACCGAAAAATACTGCATTGTTGTATCGTTAGCAAGGAAAAATTGTATCATGGTTCCGATCAATCCTACTCCTATAGCAGCCAGTACCACTCCCCACGCCAGTTTAGGTCTGTGAACTCTGTCAAGTGCAACTCCTGCTTCTATAGGATCTCCCATATCTTCAACAGCTTGTTTCTCAGCAGTATCTTTATCCATTCCTTCAGAAATATTGGCTTCTATCTGATCTTCAATATGTGCCCTTATCTCATCGGCTATTGTCTTGTGAGCCTTTTGAAACCTTACTTGCTCCAATAGCAACTTTATATATTCTTCCATTCTTACACTCCAAACAATACTTTTATCATTTATCAATTTCCATATGCCAGAACACTCACAATAGCCCCGGAGTATTCCTTCCACTCCTCAGTCTTTGTCTTTAAAAGTTTTCTTCCTTCTTTGGTAATGCTGTAATACTTCCTGGTCTTGCCAAGATATTCCTGCTCATAGACCTTGAGCATTCCTTTCTCCTCAAGTCCATGGAGAAGGGGGTAAAGAGTACCTGCCTTAAACTCAAAGACGTTCTGGGATTTTTTTCTTAAAGTGTCTATCATTTCATATCCATACATATCTTTTTCCGAGAGTAGTTTTAGCACCAGCATAGTGCTACTACCTGCCAGAAGGGACTTATCTACAGCCATATTGACCTCCTTATATCGTACATCTATATATCGCAAGTCTATATATATCGTTCATCTACATATTATATCGGACTCCGATATATGTCAAGAAAAAAGAAGCATGCTCCAAAACAGTATGAAGCATGCTTCTGTAACTCACTCTATATCAGTATTTATCCGGCATTTACAGCCTTTTCTATCTCGAGGCAATTCGCATCCCACGACTTGTACCTCTTCTCTCCGCGATGGTCGGGAAGGTCAAATCTGCCTGCAATATCTTTTCCCAGATATTCCGTAAACTTCTCGGCGCCGTAGTAATTAAGGTGCGATTCATCCATGAAATCTTTTTCAAAATCAAGTCCGATGGCGTCATAATCATGATTTGCATTGGTAAATCCGATATCGTTTTCCCCAGCAATTTCTTTTAACCTGTTGAAGACCAGTTCCTGCTCGTCATTGATGACATACGGAGTCACAATGAAATACAATTCAATGCCGTTTTTCTTGGCATAATCGATTATCTTATGAAGGTAAAGTTCCGACTTCTCCGTCAGTTCTCCTACGCCTGCCTGCGTGATCTGCGGCATAGGCTGCGGCGCCACCTTTGTCATCGGCTTAAAGCCTTTGAAGTTCCTAAGATACGTGAATTTCCGTACCGGATATACTAAATCATCCTTTGTAAGACCGTTAAGCCGTCCATGATATACGGCAAAGCTTGGAAAATACTCAAAATAATGCTCTTTTTCACAGCTCACTCTCAGCATTTCCAATTTATTCAACGAAAATCGCATCCCAAGAACATTCGGGAGCATCCATTTGTACTGATAATCATCCTTCTGAAGCGCAGGAGAATAAACATCAAGCACAAGCAATTTGGGCTTTTGGTACTTGCAGATTTCCTTAAGGTAATGGTATGTCATCCAAAGCGGCTGCTCTGCTGCGCTGTAATCGTAAGCCGCAATTCCGTGTTCCTTCCAAAGTTTCCCCGTATCTATGTCATAGTGAACATGGCTTGACCCCATCATCACCACATCAACGGTATTTCGCGGCTGATAATACATGGCCGAAGCCTGCATGATACCGTCATCATTCTTTATACTCAAAACCCCATCCAGATACCACAGTGAAAAAACAGTGACAACCAAAAATATAATTCTGTATCTGTGATCCCAAAACTTCTTTAACATCAAACCCCATCCAAAATCAAAAATTCACATACATAAAGCTGCTCGCATCATACCCCGGACCAAAAATGCCGAGCAGAAAAATAGCAATTACCATACAGTAAAAAATAGAATATCGCACTACAGCAGGAAGACTCTGCAATGCAATTCCTATTCTCTTATTCTTCTTTACTATCAAAATATCAAATAAAAGAACTATCCCCCCGTAAACAGGAATGATAATATCCCTTCTGGAAGCACCGATGTCTGCCATCTGAGCAGCAAACGAATCAACACCGGAAGTCAAGGACAACATTCTGCCGATATAACACAGTGCTGCGCTTAAGTTTGGCGCTCCAAAGAATATCCATGCAAAAGATACAGCCAGGAATGTCGCCAGGATCTCTGCGATATTGACTATGGGCGAATCCACTTTTTTCTCAGCCTCTTTCTTCTTGGGATTTAGATAAAGTCCGGATACGATCATGTACAGACCGTGTATGATTCCCCAAGCAAGAAAGCTTGCATCTGCGCCGTGCCAGATACCGCATATCACAAAGACTACCATGGTATTGATATATCTTCGAACAGTTCCCTTGCGGCTTCCTCCAAGCGGAATATATATATAATCCCTAAGCCACATTGAAAGCGAAACGTGCCACTTTCTCCAAAATTCCCCAACACTTTTGGAAAGATACGGCGCATGGAAGTTCTCGGTAAGTTCAACTCCGAAAAGTTTGGATATGCCGACAGCAACCGCACTGTATCCGGCAAAATCGCAATAGATCTGAAGTGTATACATCAGCATTCCAAAGAAAAGCCACAATGCCCCGAACCTTGCCGGTTCATTGAGCAGTCTTGTCGTAAAAAAAGCGAGCCTGTCAGCAATAACCACTTTCATAAAATATCCGTAAAGGATAGTCGCAAATGAAAGCGATATTCGCCCGCTATCAAACAGCCTGACCTTATCAAGCTTCTTTACCTGTCCCAAAAAGTTTTCCGCTCTCTCGATCGGTCCGCTGACAAATTTAGGAAAGAAACACATATAAAGCGCAAAATGTATGATATTCTTTTCCGCCCCGGTCTTCGCCCTACACACATCCACGAGATAGGATATTGCCTGGAATATGTAATACGAGAATCCAATTGGCAAAAGAATCTTTACAAGCGTTTCATCATTCGCCCGCCATTTTGCAACATTCTTGAGAGCAAAAAGCGTCAAAGCGCAGAATAAAACACCCGATACCGTCACAATCCAAAGTGCTTTCGTGCGCTTTTTCTCTAACAGCTTTCCTTCGACAATCCCCAATAAATACACGATTGTCGTAACCGCTACAATCCAGATAAATGAACTCTTATCAAGTAAGAAAACAAATAGCAAACTCGATACAAGCAGGATAGATGCTCTGGCTCTTTTAAACAAATAAAAAAGTAAAAAAACAATTGAAACAAACAAAAACGTATTTATGGAAAACGACATTATTAACTCCGTCTATTTTTGTATAAAATAACATTTCGCTCGCGAAATGTTGCGCGCGAGCGGTATTGCGAAGCAATTATCTACCACTCCGCGAGCTGCGCATATCTGCGGAGCATTTTTAATTGAATAGGAATTTCCTATTCAATTAAAAAAACAGAATATGAAAAATAAGGCATAAAAAAATGCCCAACCTTTCATATTCTGCCACAAATATACATTTCTTTTCACGAACCGGTTCACTCGATTATCTTAAAAAGAAAAACGACGTAAACCAACTCCTAAAAGCCTTGCCTTTCAGCTATATATTGTAACAAATTCTAACCGTATAAAAATTATAGCATGACATTTGTTATCATAGCAATAACTATGGGGTTCTTACCTGTTCTGTTCTTAATAAAATCTTCAGCCGCGGAAGCTACGCCCTTGCTTATTCTTTCATCTCTTACGCCTTGTCCGAGGAATCTCGAGATTTCTTTTAATGATATTTCTCTTATTCCATCGGATAATTCCATGAATTTAACGTTATCCAGAAAACCTCTGCATGTGATATTAAGATCCGATACACATCTTCCGGTCTTTTTATCAATACACATCTCTATGATGACAACGCCCGATTCTGCAAGATATTCTCTGTCTCTTATTACCGAGTTGTCGATCTTGCTCTTTTCGCGTCCGTCGATAAGTATCTCATTTAGTCTTATTTTACCCGCAACAGCGCAGCTGTCCTTATCAAGCCGCACTATATCTCCGTTGTTTATAAGAAGGATATTCTCGGGAGCAATGCCTACCTCAGTAGCTATCTTCTTGGCTTCTCTCCTATATCTGTACTCTCCGTGGGCGGGTATCACAAACTTCGGACAAAGCATGGTATACAAGAGCTTTAGTTCTTCAACACATGCATGTCCCGTGGCATGAAGGTCCTGAAATTCAACCCTCGCTCCCTGTTCTTCAAGGCTGTTGAGTGTCTGGCTAAACTCAACCTCGTTTCCGTGTATTGCAACTGAGCTGAAAAGTACGACATCGTTCGGCTTTATTTTGATCATCGGATTGTTTCCGGCTGAAATTTCTGAAATGCAACGAACGGATTCACCGTGATTTCCCGTTGTGATGAATACGATTTCCTCATCTTTGCATTTATTCAATATATCGGTATCAACAAGCATTCCTTCGGGAACATCGATATATCCAAGCTTCTGAGCCGCTGAAAACACGTCCAGCATCAGGTCTCCTTCAAGCGCGATCTTTCTGCCGTATTTCTGCGCGAGATTGATTATCTGCCTGATCCTGTCCATATTGGTCGCAAATGTCACGATAATAAGCCTGTTCCTGCTGTATATATTAAAAAATCTGTCAAGCTGCTCATTTACATATAGCTCCGATCTTGAAAAGCCTTCGTGCATTGTATTGGTACTGTCTGACAAAACAGCCAGAACGCCTTTTGCACCAATGGCGGATATTCTGGCAAGATCTGAAGTATTTCCTATCACAGGGGACATATCAAATTTAAAGTCACCTGTGTTTATGATCACGCCTTGCGATGTATAGACAGCGAGCATTGCAGAATCAGGTATACTGTGGTTTACTCTTATAAATTCAACCTTGAAATCACCCGCGATAATCGTATTTCCGAATTTTATAACTTTCGTCTTGATGCCTTTTATCCCAAAGTCTTTTAACTTTTTTTCCACCATTGCGATAGTAAGCGGTGTGCCATATACAGGCGCCTTTATTTCATCAAGAACATAAGGCAGAGCTCCTATGTGATCCTCATGTCCGTGCGTAAGGATGAAGCCCTTAAATTTATCCTTATTCTCTTTTATATAGCTGATATCAGGTATTATCGCCGCCACTCCGGGAAGATTGTTAGGCGGAAAAGACATACCGCAGTCAATAGCGATAATGCTGTTTTCAGACTCTATGAGAGTCATATTCATGCCTATCTTATCAAAACCACCGAGAGGTATGATCTTAATACTGTCTTCCATGTAATCTCCTGATCCTTCCATAATTCTGAATGCTTTTTTTCATCATTTTCTTACAGTCATCTCCCCGATCATATTTATTGAATAATAATCGCGGATTTCCGACAGATTATCTGTAATGCCCAATATCCACATGAGCTTGGTAAGCGCAGCCTCAGCAGTCATATCATGAGCTTCCATCGCACCGATAGCGAGAGTTCTTTTGCCCGTCTCGTAGACATCCATCTTGGTGCCTTCGTATCTGCACTGCGTGCCGACTACGACCGCCATGCCTCCGGAAATAAGCTTATCAAGCGTTCCTATGAAATCATGCTTCAAAAAAGGCATTCCGCCGATTCCGTAGCCCTCGATATATAAGCCTTTATATCCCTGGTCTGCGATAGATTCTATAAAACTTCTGTGCATTCCGGGGAACATTTTTACCATGCATACTTTATCAGAATACTTATTTGAAAGCGTGAAAATTCCCGTTCTTTCAGGCACTACGGATGTATCGATCTTCATTCCGAGAGAACTTATCGTCGCGATGTTGGGATAGTTTATGCTCTCAAAAGCATCAAAACTAAGGGATCTTACTTTGGACGCTCTGCATCCGAGCATTACCTTTCTGTTGAAAGCAACAAAAACTCCGGGTATATTGCTTGCCGCCATATGTATGGCGCATCTGCAGTTCTCCATGGCATCCGCAACGGGATTTGTGATAGACAGCTGCGATCCGGTGATCACAACGGGAATTGCTATGTTCCTAAGCATAAATGAAAGCATTGAAGATGTGTATGCAAGCGTGTCCGTCCCGTGTATAACAACTATTCCGTCATAGTCATTCCTGCATTCACTGATACGCTGCGCAAGTGCAGACCAGTCATCGGGAAATATATTTGCACTGTCCAAAGAACAAAAGTCTTCTATCTCAATGTCCGTATCTCCCGATACCATCTTAAGTTCTTTTTGCATATCATAAATGGACAGCCCGGGAATAAGTCCGTTCTTCTTCATTACCGAAGATAGTGTTCCGCCTGTGTTGATAATTAGTATTCTCTTGCTCACGATTCTTTCCTTCTACAACTTCTTATATTCAATCTAAATTATATAAAAGAGTAAATCCTAAATATTCACTCTATGTAAGAATAAAAAAAAGCGAAGAAAAGTGCAAGTTTATCTCTTTTTATATAAGAAAAATACTTCCTCATGATCTTTTTCAAGGTACTCATAAGTCTCTAAAAGAGTATAGTGTTCATCTATGAATTCCGGCTCATACTGCACAGCAAGAACATAATCCGTTCTGCCTTCCTTGAGATACTTCTTTTGTTCCTCAAACATGGTCTCAAGATTGATTCCGTTGGTCTGAAAATACTCGCATGTCGGAACAATCCCCGTCACGGTATACAGTCCCGGATCGATTGCATTAAGTTCAAGAAGTGTGTCATCTTCAGAAAGGTGTTCCGCAGCTTTTAAAAGCCAGACGTCTTCCTTTTTAAAGCTTCTGTAGTTTGCATTCATGGTTGTGTTTGCTGCAAAAAGGACGCTTGCTGCAAATACTGCCACACATCCTACGATGTAAAAGGCAACCGGTATTTCTTTTGAATATTTCTTTGAAACCATCTGTAAAAGTCGCCCGATATATGCCGCTCCCGGAATTGCGAGCACGATCAGCGGAATAGAATAATATGGCAACTTATTTCCACCGATAAAAATGACCACATATGTGCAGGCAAATATCAGCGCCGACGATATTCTTCTGATGATTCCCTTTTCCATAACGATCTGAAGCCCAAAGCCCGCGATTAGCAGGGCAAAATAAGAATAGCTGTCCCTGATAAGCCAGTAAAGTGTCTTGCTTATCTCATAAAACTTGGTAAAAAGGTCATATTCTTCCGATGAAACGTGGCTGTAATGGAAGATATTATTATAAATATAGCAGCGAAACCAGTCATCCAAACTTCCCGTCAAAATGAAATAGATCATCCACGGCAATGAAGGAATGATTGCAAAAACAATAAATCTTCCGAACATTTTTGCACAAAAATAAAAGCTCTTTTTCCCTGCCATCCATATCATAGAAACAAGTATCCATGCAAAAAAGAATCCTGCAAGGGTATACTTTATCTGCATAACAATTCCCGTGCAAACTCCCACTACCGCAAAGATGCGCCTGTATACGTCATCATCCGGCTCGTCGTGAAGGATAACATCCAGATAATATACCGCTATCGCAAGCATAGGAAGGCAAAACTCTTCTGCCGCCCCTCCAAAGTAGAAACTCCATGATGCATACGCTGCAGCACCAACTACGGGCATCATGACATACGCGATCATCCTGCTGCTCTTTCGTTCGATATATTTTCCCGTGACAAAAAGAAAAATCATTGCAGCGCCTATCTCAAACAAAAACACACCGAAAAATGTCTTATGCGATATCAGATAAGCGATTCCATAAAGCAGGTAAAGATACGGTCCTTTTTGATCGTAAAGGTCTCTATAGATCACAAGGCCGTTCATCATTCCTTTTCCCATCGAAAAATAGCTGTTGGCATCATCCCAGTTATTGCACAAAAACAGTACGGACGATCTTGTTGTAAATAACAAGATCACTGCCGCACATACAAAGCTCCATATTATTAAGCCGTATTTCTTCATATCACACCTCAATCTTGATAAGCGCATTTGACGTCAGTTCATGTAAAAAATGCATATCAACAAGAGTGCTTATAACTATAGATATAATAAACAGCACCACTAAAAGCATGAGCTTTTTTTCCTTATACAGTTTCTCGGGTCTTTGTACTGCTGAGTCGGGATCAAGTGACATAGCAAGATAATAAGCAAATAAAAGGAACATGACCGGTGTAACGAGAATGTACTCAATTCTATACTTGATCATAAAGACTCCAAGCGAGAATGTTGCGATAAGTGCATAGAAAAGCGCAGATGCCAAAAGACTCTTTTCTGTATAAAACTTAAAAGAACGCCTATAAAGACCTGCAACCGACTTATCTCCTATCATACGGAACTCGGCAAATCTCTTCGTTGCCATAAGGAATGCTCCCGCCATCCAATATCCGATAAGAACACTCGACGGTGAGATTGAATCACAGCTTACAATAAACCATCCCATCATCAATCTGAGCATATTGTTAGCCGACTCGGAAATAACGTCCACAAAGGGAATATCCTTTGTTCTGAAAGGTTTTACATTATATAACACTCCCATAATAAGAAGGACGAATGCAACTATGAAAAATAGCTTATTCACAGAAAAAGAAATCCCAAGTCCTATTATGGACAAAAGAATATATTCCAAAATAACCCATTTTACTTTCATATTCTCCGTAACTACAGGTCTGTTCTTCTTAGTGGGATGATACTTATCATATGGAGCATCAAGCCATTCGTTTATTACATAATTTGCACTGGCAATGAAACATGTGCCTATGAATCCGGCTATAAAATTATATAAGCTTACATCTCCGATCTTTTTATGAGTAATAAGCATTGCCAGAACAACTCCCGGCATAATAAAAAGCTGTTTGATCCAATGATCGATTCTTGCAATTTTAATGTACTTCTTCATTACACACTCCAAATTTTCTGTCCAAAAACAAAGAGTTGCTTTGCAACTCTTTGCGCGCCGATGCGCGCAAGCTTTAGCTTGCATAATACTTCTGCGCATCGGTCGCATCCATAGCGAAGCTTTTTTATTGAATAGGGAATTTCAGAGAAATTTCCTATTCAACAAAAAAGCAGAATACAAAAAAAGGAGGTTCTAAAACCTTTTTTGTATTCTGCTACATATATACATTTCTTTTCATAATTCAGATCACTCGAACATCATATAGATAGTACGACGTGATCCATATCATAAAAGCTTAAACCTTGCGGCCTGATAATGTTGCAAACTCAATAACCGCATTATATCACGGCTTTCGGCGTTGGACAATATATTACCGTTATAAAACTTGATAAAAATTACTTCTTATAGTTATTTTTAGATGGCAAAAAAGGGTTCCAAACAGGTACCAAAGCTTCATTATGCAAGCTCCATAATACAAACCACTTTTTATTCACCGGCGTTCAATATAATCTCGCCTTCAGAAACATCTCCTACTGCTTTATCTTGAAGCGATACCGTAATTCGGGTTTCATATGTTTTCCATTCAAATTGAGACCATTCAACACCTTCTACGTTCCTTTGAGGAGTATAGGTGCTATAATCACTCCCTATACTTTCCTGTTTTTCTTGATTTTTTGACATTGCCAATACACTCATTGCCATTGCATATAATTGCGGATCAAATTTCATGAGTTTTTGTGCCTCACTACTTGTTATAGGTCTGCCACTCGATATTTTCGCTGCAATTTCAAAAGCATCCGCCGATTCCTCTGCAGCTTTTTTCCAAGCTTCTCTTTGCTGTTGAGCTACAGCTAGTTCATGTTGCATAACATAGTCGTTAAAAGCTGCCATTCTATCTGCTTCAGCCTGTTTATCAGTTTCTATCAGATTTTCCTTAACCTCATCCGATAATTCTATTCTAATCCCATTAACAGTAATATAACCTCGTGAAACCGCTCTACTCACCATTGCTGAATCAGCAAAGTGAATTATAAATGTATTCTCTTTATCTCCCTTTGATATTCCCAATATGTCTTTTCCCGAAGTAGCAGTCATTTGATTATCTTGCTGTGCAGCATAAGCTTCATTTGATATTTCGATGGTATCCCTATCTATATCCAATTTATCCTTATTGGTATGAGGACTACCTCCTCTGTTTTCATTTGAATAATACTCTGCTTTACCAACTTTTTCCCTAAAAATACCATTTACATTCATTAAAAACATATCCAATACCCCCGTTGATGATTGTAAAGTTTATTCATGTTTTTGTTCCAATATCCTGTATTCTTGTTGTATTTATTTTTTACATAAAATGTATCGGCATTTTATCTGAGCTTATTAATTTTTTTATGCATAACAAAGATTTGCTTTGCAACTCTTTGCGCGCCGATGTACGCAAGTTTTAGCTTGCATAACACTTCTGCGCATCGGTCGCATCCATTTAAACAAAAAAACAGCTTCCAGAGAAACTCTGGAAGCTGCATAAAATCTAGGTTTGTTAAGATTACTCAACGATTGTAGCAACCTTACCTGATCCAACTGTACGTCCACCCTCACGGCTTAACGTTAATTATATCTATTTGGAAAGCCTTGATTTTACGTGGTTTCTGTTCGCACATATCTCATGTTTCGCTACATTTTTGGTGGTTTTTGAAATTTTTAGAGCCATTTTAGAGCCAACAAGCAAGATACTTTTCAAAAGCTCTTTTTCTCAGTTTCTTTTATTGTTCTTTTCTAAAATCTGCTGTATCCTGAACAGCCCTTGGTAGCCAATCCGCTCTGACATAATCAAGTGGAATTACCAGTTCTTGGATCTTATCATCTTTCCCCGGTCTCATGATATCATCCGGCAAGTAATCCAAGCCTACCTCTCGTAGGCTCATGACACTATCATAGATCCAGCCTACAGCCTGGTTATCACAGTACAGGCAATAGCAGCCGAACATCTTTTTAACTTTTACATCTAACTCATTAAGTGAATCTAGCCATTCCTGGACTATTTGAGGATCTTCATAAGCCATCTGATTTCTCCTATAAAGCTGTCAATC
>JAEEGI010013185.1_pt1 | contig 17564 bp, 20 predicted proteins | sample 8958751 | NCBI WGS metagenome assembly JAEEGI01 (sample SAMN16246545, study PRJNA631951) | gut metagenome | biome: gut microbiome; feature: rumen; material: KS-attached | host: Bos | place: Iran: Karaj | collected 2018-10
CATGATACGCACCAGTTGCTGCGGAACATAGCACTTGCGCTGTGTATCCATTTTCTTCACCACCTGCACAGCATAGTCAAAGTTCAGGGCCATGCCTGCCTTGACTATCTCCTCGTTGATGCCCAGTTCGGCATTGATGGCATTAGAGGCATACATCTCCTCGATGGTGCTGACCTTGTCGACGTTGATCATCTCGATAATGAGACTGACAATAGCCTGTTTCTCGATGTCGGTGAAAACAAAATGGCTCATAGTTGCGTTGGTTTTAATCCTTGCGGATGAATGGTGGGGGCGTCACCGATGTGTTGTCATCGGCCTGAACCTCTTGTTCTTGTTCTTTTTGTTCTTTTTCTTTCTCGCTAGCCCGCATGATTTCCTCAGTGCGTGACAACCACTGCCGCTTACCGAAGATGCGCTCAGCATCCTCGGTATAGATGACTTCGCGTTCGAGCAACAACTCAGCCAGCTGATGGTGTCCTTCGACATACTGCAGCAGTATTTGTCGTGCTCGCTCATACTGGCTGTCAATAATGCTTTGCACCTCGGCATCGATGGTCTGCGCGCGTGTCTCGCTATAGGGCTTGGTGAAACCGTACTCCTGACCACTGGAATCGTAATAGGAGATATTGGGCATCTTGTCGCTCATGCCGTAGAAGGTAACCATGGCATACGCCATCTTGGTAGCACGCTCCAGGTCGTTAAGCGCTCCGGTGTCGATAAATCCAAGGAAGATGTCCTCGGCAACCCTGCCAGCCATGAGCGAGCAGATCTCGTCAAGCAACGCCTGCTTGGGCTCGATTTGTCGTTCTTCGGGCATATACCAAGCAGCGCCAAGGGCCTTTCCGCGAGGCACGATGGTGACCTTGATGAGCGGGTCGCCATATTGCAAGTGCCAACTAACGGTTGCATGCCCAGCCTCGTGATAGGCGATAGACTTACGCTCATCGTCGGTGATGACCTTGGATTTCTTTTCCAGTCCACCGATAATTCGATCAATTGCATCCATGAAGTCCTGACGCTGCACAGCCTGTTTCTTGCGTCGAGCGGCGATGAGCGCTGCCTCATTGCACACGTTGGCGATGTCGGCTCCCGAGAAGCCCGGTGTCTGCCGCGCAAGCTGGTCGATGTCAACACTTCCGTCGGTCTTGACATTGCGCAGGTGCACGAGAAATATCTCTTTGCGGTCGGTGAGCTCAGGCAGCTCGACATAAATCTGTCGGTCAAATCGTCCTGCGCGCAGCAACGCCTTATCGAGGATATCGGCACGGTTTGTTGCCGCCAGAATGATAACGCCACTGTTGCTGCCAAATCCGTCCATCTCGGTAAGGAGCTGGTTGAGAGTGCTCTCGCGCTCGTCGTTGCCACCCATGTTGGCATTGCGACCACGGGCACGTCCTACAGCGTCGATCTCATCGATGAAAACGATGCAAGGAGCTTTCTCCTTGGCTTGGCGGAAGAGGTCACGGACACGGCTCGCGCCTACACCGACAAACATCTCGACGAAGTCGCTACCCGACATTGAGAAGAACGGTACATTGGCCTCGCCAGCAACAGCCTTGGCAAGCAAAGTTTTACCCGTTCCCGGGGGACCAACCAATAGTGCACCCTTGGGAATTTTTCCACCCAACTCGGTGTAGTGCTCAGGGCTCTTGAGGAAGTCGACAATCTCGGCAATCTCAACCTTGGCCTCGGCGAGTCCGGCGACATCCTCAAATGTCACCTTGCTGGCGTTGTCCTTGTCAAAGAGCATTGCCTTGGACTTGCCCACGTTGAAGATGCCTCCGCCGCCCATGCCACCGCCGCCCATGCGCTTCATGAAGAAGAACCAGAAGCCAATGAGCAACAGCACGGGACCGAAGTACCAAAAGATGGTCGACAGATCGCTAGTGGTATCATAAGACAGTTCTCCCTTGAACTTGCCTGTCGCTTTCCACTCGTCAACTTTTTTCTCAAAGGTGTCGACCGAGCCGATCTTCGCCCTAACCTTGGGCTTTCCTTGGCGCGACTTGTATTGGTTACCAAAGACGACATTTGCCAACGAGTCGTTGATAACAGCCTCGGCCTCCTCTTTATTATAGACCACAATGCTCTGGACACCTCCGCTCGCAACCATGGTCTCGAACTGTGACTGACTGACCTCCTTGGCCACCGCATTGTCATTCATCCAGAATGCCGCCAACAGTCCAGCGAAGACGAGCATGTACATCCAGTAGATGTTGAATGCAAACTTCTTGGGTGTTTTTTTCTTGTTATTGTCTGCCATAATTTCAGTCTAGGTCGGGTATAGTGGTAATGGGTGCGTCGTTCCACAATTGCTCCAAGTTGTACCTGTTGCGGAACTCAGGCAGAAAGATGTGCGCATAGATGGTGCCATAGTCCAGCACAATCCATTGCGAGTTCTGGTATCCGTCATAGTTATAGGGCCTTACACCAATCTTTTTCTCGACATACTCACGGATACTGTCGGCGATAGCGTCGACCTGTATGGGCGTGTTCCCGTTGGCTATAACGAATCCCTGTGTGGGTGCATACTCGATGCTCGAAAGGTCGACGGTAACAATTGAGCGAGCCTTCTTCTCCTGCGCTCCCTCGACAATGGCATCGACCAGTGTTTGGTTATCAATGATTTGATTCTTCATTCACAAATTGCTTGTTTGATAAATGTTTTAATTGAAACGGCAAAGTTAATGATAAAAGTTCGTTCCGAAAAATTTGCAAGCGAAAAAGTTCCGATTAAAAATATTTAATGTGACAAATCGTTGCCGAGTGGTCAAAAAATTGTACCTTTGCAGTCCGAAAAATCAATTTAAAAATAGCATATATGGAAATCAGAGGAAAAATCATCGTGAAGTTGCCGCTGCAGAGTGGTACTTCGAAGGCGGGCAACCCGTGGAGCAAGCAGGAATATGTGCTTGAGACCATGGAGGCCTACCCCAAAAGAGTTCATTTCGACTTCTTCGGCGAGCGTGCCAACCAGTACCCGCTCGAGGTGGGCGACTTGATTGACTTGAGCTTTGACATCGAGAGCCGCGAATACAATGGTCGCTGGTACACCAGCATTCGTGGTTGGAAGGCCGATAAAGTTGACCCGAACGCCATTGCAGCCGCTAATGATCCCAACATGGCAGTTCCTGCTAGTCAGGCACCTACCGGTCCAGCGCCCACAGGCCCAGCACCTGTTGCCAATCCTGCCGTTGCCCCGCAACCCGACTTCAGCCAGCAAGGCGAAGGTGATGACCTGCCGTTCTAATTAAAGACCGCCCTTCGGGCTGGTAGAACGCTACGCTGGTAGATTGCCCTTCGGGCTGGTAGAACGCTACGCTGGTAGATTGCCCTTCGGGCTGGTAGAACGCTACGCTGGTAGACCGCCCTTCGGGCTGGTAGAACGCTGCGCTGGTAGATTGCCCTTTAGCAAGCCAGTAAACACAAGTGGAACCTCACATGAGGCTCCACTTTTTTATTGGTCAATGTTATCAGCCAACAAAAAACTAAGATAGGGTTCTGTTGTCAAGATTACTTTGCTGAAATGTTGTTGAGGGCTTGCTGGAGTTGCTGGAGCTGAGCCTTGATGTCCTTGAGGCGATCGACGACCTCAAAGCGCTTGTCCACGCCATCGCGGTTGGCTCGCAACTGTGCCTGGGCGGCATCGAGTTTAAGGCCTTTCTCCTTGACTAGGTAGTGGATTTTGCGAATGATCTCGATGTCGTTGGGTGTGTAGAAACGGATGTTCTTGGCATTGCGGCGTGGCTTGACGATGGTGAACTGTGTCTCCCAGTAGCGCAGTGTGCTCTCGGGTATGCCCAGAATCTGCGCCACGTCACCTATCTTATAGTATTTCTTGTCGAGCTCTTGCATAGTGGATGGTAAGTTGCAGTTTTAAAAGTACAAAGTTACGCATTAAGACTGAAAAAATCAAATTTTGCCGTGAAAAAAGCAAAAAAAACAACAATGGCTTTGAGTAGCGGCCAAAAAACCGTACCTTTGCAGTTTGTATGTAAATAGGATAATAACAGACTAAACGATATGCTAACCGCAAAAGAGATTCGCGAAGCCTTTAAGAGCTTCTTTGAGAGCAAGCAGCACCACATTGTGCCGTCGGCTCCGATGGTCATCAAGGATGACCCCACCCTCATGTTTACCAACGCCGGAATGAACCAGTTCAAGGACATCATCCTGGGCAACCAGCAGGCGCAGTGGCGCCGTGTCGCCGACTCGCAGAAGTGCCTGCGCGTGAGCGGCAAACATAACGACTTGGAGGAAGTGGGTCACGACACCTACCACCACACCATGTTTGAGATGCTGGGCAACTGGTCGTTTGGCGACTATTTCAAGAAGGAAGCCATCGACTGGTGCTGGGAATTCCTGGTCGACGTGCTTCACCTTAATCCCGCCAACCTCTACGCCACTGTGTTTGAGGGCTACGCCCCCGAAGGCCTGGAGCGTGACAACGAGGCCGCTGGCTACTGGGAGAAGCACCTGCCTGCCGACCACATCATCAACGGCAACCGCCACGACAACTTTTGGGAGATGGGTGACACTGGCCCATGCGGCCCGTGCAGCGAGATTCATATTGACTTGCGCAGCGAGGAAGAGAAGGCCCAGGTGCCTGGCCGCGAGCTTGTCAATAAAGACCACCCGCAAGTGATTGAGATTTGGAACCTCGTGTTCATGCAATATAACCGCAAGGCCGACGGTAGCCTAGAACCCCTGCCATTCAACGTGATTGACACAGGCATGGGCTTTGAGCGCCTATGCATGGCCCTGCAAGGCAAGAAGTCGAACTATGACACCGACGTGTTCCAGCCTCTGATTGGCGAGATTGGCAACATCAGTGGCAAGCGCTACGGCGAGAACCACGATGTGGATGTCGCTATGCGCGTGGTTGCCGACCATGTACGCACCATCGCGTTCAGCATTGCCGACGGCCAGTTGCCCAGCAATGCCAAGGCTGGCTATGTCATCCGTCGCATCCTGCGCCGCGCCGTACGCTATGGCTACACCTTCCTAGGCATGCGCGAGGCCTTCATGTATCGCCTGATCGACACGCTCATCGAGAGTATGGGCGCCGCCTACCCCGAACTCCCCGCACAAGCCGTCCTCATCAAGCATGTGTGCAAAGAGGAGGAAGACTCCTTCCTGCGCACGCTTGAAACCGGCATGAAGCTCATTGAAAAGGTTATCGCCGACACCAAGCAGGCTGGCAAGACCGAAATTTCGGGACGCGAGGCGTTCACGCTCTATGACACCTATGGTTTCCCGCTCGACCTGACCGAGCTCATCTTGCGCGAGAATAAGATGACGGTCAACGAAGAGGAATTCAACGCCGAGATGCAGCAGCAGAAACAGCGTGCCCGCAACGCCGCCGCCGTCGAGGCAACCGACTGGGTCGAGCTGCAAGAAGGCGTCACTGAGTTTGTGGGCTATGATTTGACCGAATGCGACACCGAGATTCTGCGTTACCGCAAAGTAAAACAAAAAAATAATGAGTTTTACCAGATTGTGCTCAGCCGCACACCCTTCTACGCCGAGATGGGTGGTCAGGTGGGCGACAAAGGCACGCTCACTGTGGATGATGAGATCATCGAGATCATCGACACCAAGCGTGAGAACAACCTGCCAGTACACATCGCCAAGCGCATACCCGCCGACCCCACCGCACCCCTGCGTGCAGCCATCGACGTGAAGCGCCGTCGCGCCATCGAGTGCAACCACACCGCAACCCACCTGCTGCATGCCGCCCTGCGCCATGTGCTGGGCAAGCACGTGGAGCAGAAAGGCTCGTATGTTGACGACAAGATGCTACGCTTCGACTTCTCGCACTTCAAGAAGGTTACTCCCGAAGAGATTCGCCAAGTTGAGCACTTGGCCAATGAGATGGTGCGCCACGCTACCCAGCGCGAGGAGCATCGCGAGATGCCCATCGACGAGGCTCGTGCCATGGGTGCCATGGCCCTGTTCGGCGAGAAGTATGGCGACCGTGTGCGCGTCATCAAGTATGATGAATCTGTCGAGTTGTGCGGTGGTACTCATGTTACCAACACGGGCTACATCGGCATGATCAAGATTGTGGGCGAGAGTAGCATCGCTGCCGGCATTCGCCGCATCGAGGCCATTACCGGCGAGGGCGTGGAAAACATGATAGATCTTCAGCAAGACATCCTGACTGAAATCAAGAGCATGCTCAACAACGCTCCCGACGCGCTGGTAGCATTGCGCAAGTCGCTTGAGGAGAATGCCACCCTGCGCAAGCAGACCGAGGGTTTCATCCAAGATCGCATCAATAGCCTGCGCGAGCGACTGGTCAACGATGCCCGTCTCAACGACAAGGGTGTGAGCGTAATGCGCTTGCAGCTTCCGATTCTGCCCGATGTCATCAAAGGCGCAGCCACGGCATTGCGTGGCAGTGGCCTGACACATCATGCACTTATTGCAGGCACTATCCACGCTGAACGCCCCATGCTTACCGTTATGCTCACCGACGACCTGGTGAAGGAAGGCAAGAACGCTGGCCAGATGGTACGTGAGGCCGCCAAGCTCATTCAGGGTGGTGGCGGTGGCCAACCAGGCTTTGCTCAGGCTGGTGGCAAGAACATCGATGGCGTCAGTGCTGCTCTTGACAAACTTGAAGAGATGCTCAACAGCTGAGAGATTACAGATAATAGACAATGAAAAAGTTATTATTAATTATTTGCGCGTTCGCAGCCATGAGCGCTGCTGCTCAAGGCAATGCTGCTTGGCCCTGGGACTTTCCCATGAGCACAGGCGAGAAATTTACCGACGGAGAGTTGGTTCTCGCACCCTACACCTTCTACAAGGTTGCTATCGATGACAACGAGGACCTCAATAAGAAATCGCTCATCATCTACAAGACCAACCTTGTGAAAGCAGGAGCCGAGAAGTCGGTGGTGAACTACAGCGGAGAATATGAGTTACCCAACTCGCTGATTATCGGCATCCCCGAGGGCGCTACCGCCAAGAAGGGCGACATCGTGCTCACCTGGTGGCAAAGCGGCAGCGGCATGAATCGTGCCATCGTGCGTGATGACAGCGATCCCACCGCACCCAAGGTGGACTACCTCGACATGGACATGAAACTCAATCCCGATGGCACCACGTCAGGGTTCGCCGAGAGTCATGCCAACGAGCAACTCAAGCCCAACACCTTCATCGTGCTGCACGATGGACAGTGGGAGCCCGGTGCGCAAGTCGCCCACATGAACGACTGGGGCAAGTGGGTCGCAGCAACTCTCATCAAGGCCACCGACGACAAGGTATTGGTTCAGGATTACGGCAGCAAGATTGCCGCCTATCCACGGTCTGACTGCAAACTCATCCCCATGAGCGACGAGGGCATCAAGGCTGGCGACGAGGTTTTTGGAGCGCCAATCAACACCTACGAGACCTTCACCGTTGAGAAGGTCGACAAAGAGCGCGGACGCGTCTGGGGAACCGACAGGTATGGCAAGAGGAGAATCATCAACATTCTCCAGGCCACCAAGGTCCTTGAAGAGAAAGAATAGCTAATCGTTTAACCATAAATACTAAACCCGTTATACGCTATGAAGAAAATGATTTTTGTGGCCGTTATCGGTCTTTCGATGGCCGCCATGAGCTGCACAGGCAGCAACGAGAACAACGCCAATGGCAGCGACAGCACGCAGACTGCCGCCACCACCCAGATGGACCCCGCTGCATGGCCATGGGACTTCCCCATGAACACCGGTGAACAATTCACCGACGGCGAGCTGGTCCTCGCACCTTACACCTACTACAAGGCTGCGATTGACAAGGGCGAAGACCTCACCGAAAAAGGTCTCATCTTCTACAACACCAACCTCGTCAAGGCCGGAGCCGAGAAGTCGGTCGTGAACTACAAGGAAGACTATGAGTTGCCCAACTCGCTCATTATCGGCATCCCCGAGGGCGTCACCGCCAAGAAGGGCGACGTCCTGCTCACCTGGTGGCAGAGCGGAAGCGGCCTCAAGCGCGCCATCGTGCGTGACGACAGCAATCCCGCCCAGCCCAAGGTCGACTACCTTGACATGAAACTCGACCCAGGATCAAAGGTGAACTTCGCCGACGACCACGCCAACGAGGAACTCAAGCCTAACTCGTTCATCGTCCTCCACGACGGACAGTGGGAGCCCGGAGCACAACTCGCTTGCAAGGACAAGCGCGGACGCTGGCTAGCAGCCAAACTCATCAAGGCCACCGACGACAAGGTGCTCGTGCTGGGATTCAGCGACAGAGTTGAAGTCTATCCCAAGAGCGACTGCAAGCTCATCCCGCTCAGCGACGAGGGCATCAAGGCTGGCGACAAGGTCTATGGACTGTTTGTGGCCGAGTACCAGCCCGACTACACCGTCGAGAAGGTTGACACCGAGCGCGGACGTGTCTTTGTCACCAACAACATGGGCAAGCAAGAATACCTCAGCATCCTCGAGGTCACCAAGGTGCTGAACTAAACCTCATTTTATAGTCCTAAAAACATCCCTACCTGGCATGAGAGCTAGGCAGGGATGTTTTTTGTATTTCGATGTCACTCAATCTTCCGTAGCGAGGTCGTCGTAGCGCTCGCTTATGGAGAAAGTCGCTACAGGGGGCCCCTGAGCAATAACTCGGTATCACCAATCATCAATATCGTTATGGTATCACCAAATATATTTCACAAGTATCAAAGTTAATCTCCCAATGGCCACCATTTGCACTCTCCCAATTATACTTCTGAGCCATTGTGTCCCACCAGTGCTGAAACTTGGTGCCGGTCACACCCATATCGGTGACCAATTTCTCATACAGTTCAGCATTGTCAGCGGTGAGTATCTTGGCCAGTTCGTTCAATCCGTTGCGTCGCTCAAACAGTGACTGAATCTCGTCTCGCTCGGCAGGAGTCACCTGCCCTACTAGTTTCTTCATTGCCATACTTTTTTGTTATCAAAGGGGTCTAAATAATTAATTTCTGGGATGCCAGGTTTATCGGGCAAAAATGTGCCCTGTTGACGAATGCGATGCAGCAGTTCACGGGAAGCGTTACGCTCAAGATGAGCCACGACGCATTGTTGGTGGCTGGGTGTATTGACCTCGAGCGTTGTCTTGCGGTTGAGCCATATGCAACGGCGGCACTGCCAAGCATCACAATTGCGACAGATGGGAGCATAGTCCAACTTGTAAAGTCGCTTATTCTTGATGGCAAGTCCCGTGTCAATGTCGCCGACACAATGCTGCTCATTCTCGTAATAGAATGCCGGGCAAATGTAGAACTTGCCATTGGGAGCCAGCGTAATGCAAGTCTCACCCGCACCACAATTGTTCATTTCAGTGAGCATCATTCGGTCTGTGAGAAGGTTGAGCTGTGGCGAATGACCGTTGACATACAGTCGCTCGATAGCTTCGCCTAGTCGTGACAGAAATGCCTTGTACGCATTCTGGTCTGTATTGACCAACTTCTCCACATCGGTAAGCACGATGTTTAGTCGTATCACACACGCTAACCTGTCACTGACGGTATCGACATGCTTTAGCAAATCGCATAATGTGGTGCGGATGACGGCGACTACTTCGTGTGGAGGCACAGCTTCCCATCCGTCAAGCACTACCACATCGGCATCGCGCCCCAGCTTTGCAGGGACAATGTCGCTGTGGTCAATGGTGTTGATGAGTTCATAATACTCAGCAGGCAGTTCATAGTCGGGATAGACAAACTGGATTGTGAGATTCTCGACCATAGCGAAGCGAATGCCACGGCGCAAGTCGTCCAGACCAATGAGTTTACGCTCGTTCTTATCCACATCATAGTGACAAAAGGATGGGCTGGTGTCATCCAGCAAGATTATCATATATTGTAACATGGCATCAACAGATTACAGCATTGGACTTCGGTTTGTTCTCTTCCCATTGCTCACGCTCGCCCTCCAGCTCTAATTTGCGGAACAACTTGTTCCAATAATAGTTATTGGCACGAACACGAGCTTTGTGCATCAAGCAGATAGCGGTTGAACGCTGGTAGATGGTCGCTGTGTCGGCTGCATCATAATTTTCGCCTTGGCACCAAGCACAACCACTGGCCACCTCGCAGTCCAGACATTCACGTGGACTCTGCGTGGTGCGGTCCAAAGTCAAGAACGGGCGCAATTTGTTCTTGTCGATGCCATCACGCACATTGCCAATAATGATGGGGTTCTTTTCACGCAGCGAATATGCCGCAAAACGGGTGCAAGGATAGAAATTGCCAGCTGCATCCACGGCAAGCATCTTGCCCGCACCGCACCAGTTCTGATTCTCAAGCTTGGGGTCTAGCGGTTTGCCGATATGCTCACTGAAGAACGAGCAGGCATAGTCTAGATACCACCCGCCATCGATAATGGCATCTGCCAGTTCCATGAGTTGGTCTTCAAACTGCTTGTCATCGCCCTCTTGCCATACGTCCTCGAACACGCAGTTGATGTTCACCTCGTGTATGCCCAGAGCATAGAGGTGCAGTACGCTCTCCTTGATATAGGGGATGTCGGCACTGCTGATGGTGACCTTGGTACCCGCACCCGGGAACTGCGACAGCCATAGTGGGATGTTGCGCAGCACGTCTTCATAGCTACCTCGCTCCAATGGGCCTTCACCTTTATATATGCGATTGAGGTCATGTTTCTGACGCGTTCCATCGATTGTGATACCAATGCTCAAGTGTGAGTTGTTCTTGGCTATAAACTGTTGCACTTTGTCGGTATGGTAGTTGATGCCATTGGTCGAGAACGAGAAGCGGTAACTGTCAAACCAATGGTGGTTTAAGCGGAACATCTCTGTCTTTAGGTAGTCACAGATGAGGTCAATCAGTTCAATCTCCAAGAATGGCTCGCCGCCAATGAAGTCCCAAATCACGCTCGCCTCGGGGAAGTCTTCTTCGTGGCTTAGAATATAATCTATGGCTGCCCTGGCGATTTCCCATGACATCCGCTCTTTCTCGTTCTTTCCCACCAAGTAGCAATACTTGCAAGCTAACTGGCAGTCTTTCGTCACAATAAATGTGATGTTCTTAGCGGTGCCGCCTTGCCAATATGGATCTTTTTTCTTTTTGTTTTGCATTAGATATTTCAGTACTAACAGTAACGGCTTGCCGAGCCATGATACGAACCCGCACAATTCCCATAACAAGAACCCATGCAATTCCCTTGACATTCTGTACACGAGCCCATACAATCTCCATGACAATTACCTATACAGCTTGTTGAGCAGTATCCTCCACATCTATTCCTACATTTGCGTTGGCACATGCCTTGATATGAATCATCACGCAGAACGCAACTAAAAGCAGCACCGCCACAATAGTTTGTTGGGTAGCTTCAATAGCCTCCGGATACGCCTTAAAAGCACTCTGCCCCATCACCAAAAATGAAAGAAAAGGCAAGACGCTCATCAATGAGTTTAAAAAAACTGACGCCTATTATGAAAATCAAATAATTCATTAGTAACTATTTCTTTTCCCGTAATTATATTTTTGACAGATTCTATAATATTTACTCCATGCTTACATATTTCCGATCAAGAATCAAATCAATAAGAGTAATAGTAACAGCCATTGCTGCATCCATAGGAGCAATTGTAACTACAGGATCCTCCGCAAACGCCAGAACAAGATCTTGAACAGGTTCCAGTACAGACTGTCATACAGGAGCCATCACATCTTCCATCACATCCCATAAGACATCCATGCTGACACCCCAATGTACAAGAAGTCTGGCATCCCATTTCACAAGTTCCATAACAAGCCCCAGAACAACCTTTAGAGCATGCTTGTCCACAACCGCTAGCACATTGGGCTATACATCCGCCCTGACAAGAATTGCCACATCCAGTTTTGCAACTTCCAGAACACCCCTCTTTGCAACCATTCTTGCATGAACCATAGCAAGTATTGGTACATAAGCCAGTACAGCTACCTGGACAATAATCAGGAGTTAACTCTTTTGCTTTGGTCACGAAGGGAAATGCTGGGAGAATTAATGCCCCCAAAAGAGGCAAAGTTTTCTGAATTGCCTTGCGAAAAAATTGCCTTCTTGTAATATCATTTTGTTTTTTCATTTTTCATTACCACCGATCAAATTCTAAATCAATAGCAAAGGCTACATCATCAAAAATAAAATTATATACTCTAGGATGCTTTTTATATGGTTCTATTCTAATTACTGCATTTGCAGTTCGTTTGACTCTTCTAATAGTGCCACGGGTGGGACAGATTGCTGGCCATCCAAATTTTGATAAAACGTCTTTTATTGTTGGATACTCATCACACACCCAATACTCAACAGTACCATTATATTGAAACCATTCTTTATTTCTTCGGTGTTGCTTTTTAACCTCATCAGATGGTTCAACATACCCATGAATCTGAAAAGAAAAATGTATGTCACCCCAAGGCTTATTTGGCTCATCAAAAATATGGAAGCCCGAATAGTTCCCATAAAAGCCTCCAGACAAATTACTAGTTTGCCAAGCATTCCACATCCCATTAACATTTACACAATAGCGGATAGTTGTCTGAGCATTACCGCTAAGTATAACACCTAAAAAAATCACTGATGATGTCAGTATTCTTAACCACATTTTCATAGCTCATGATTTAAAATCTGTTCCTGTCCATTCTTTCACTAAATAGTCGTTTCCCTGCTCTGTTTTGAGAAGCTTAACAGAAACCAATTCATCAGAAATCTCCGAAAGCTTTAGGCTATTCTTTTGATTTCTCAACCAGTTAGAGATGCACATACTCGCAAGTGCTTTTAATATTTCTTCGCCTAGGTTGAGCTTAACAACAGTTTCTTTCTTAGTTCTCCAATCATTTGACTGCAGAGAAGATGTCTCTTTTATGCAATCCTTTCCATCACAAGTCTGAAAATGCAATTCTACTTTATAATCTGCCATAAAAAGGAAAAATTAAAATATGTGCCTATAGCTACCCCGGATTTGGCGTTAGATAAAAGAAAAAAGACGTGGGTTGCTGTACCGTCAGCTTACCCCGCCTTCTGGCTCTCGCATTGCCTCCGTCTCAAGGTAAGCAACGCAGTTAGCCCACGCCGTGAGATATTATACAAACCACTAGCACGAGGCCAATGGGTATAATACACCCGACATGGACGTTGCCGTTGCCGTACCTTCGGAGACGTGTCAAATTTGCGAGATTTGAAGGCCGAAGATAAACGTCATGAGTAACGTCCTTAGTATGTCTTGAACCAGCCCAGCCCCAAAAGGCTAACTGGAATCGGTTGCAAAGTTAGTGAATGTTTTTGAATTTACCAAAGGATTTGGCAAAAAAATAGCCGCGACGGGGCGCGGCATCTTGCGTGACGACAGCAATCCTGCTGAGCCCAAAGTGGACTACCTGGACATGAAACTCGACCCCAGCTCAAAGGTGAACTTCGCCGACGAGCATGCCAACGAGCAGCTCAAGCCCAACTCGTTCATCGTGCTTCACGATGGCCAGTGGGAGCCCGGAACGCAGGTCGCATGCAAGGATGAGCGCGGACGCTGGCTGGCTGCCAAGCTGATCAAGGCCACCGATGACAAGGTGCTGGTATTGGGATTCAGCGAGAAGGTTGCCGTTTATCCCAAGAGCGACTGCAAGCTCATTCCGTTGAGCGACGAGGGCGTCAAGGCTGGCGACAGCGTGCACGGTCTGTTTGTCGCCGAGTACCAACCCGGCTACACAGTCGACAAGGTTGACAACGAGCGCGGACGTGTTTATGTCACCTCCGAAAACGGCAAGCAGGAAATCCTGAGCATCCTCGAGGTCACTAAGGTGCTGAATTAAAGTATCTCCCATAAACAAGTTACCGCCGGGTATCAAAATGATATCCGGCGGTAACTTGTTTTTCAACGACCTCCTAATCTTCGTCTTGGCCTGCTGCTTTAGCGCGGCGCTTACGCTCGAGTTCGTCAAGGATGATCTTGCGCATGCGAATGTGGCTTGGAGTGATTTCGACATACTCATCGGCCTTGATGTATTCAAGCGCCTCCTCGAGGCTGAAAACAATGGGGGGAACGATGCGCATTTTCTCGTCACTGCCAGTAGCACGCATATTGGTAAGTTTCTTGCTCTTGGTGACATTGACGGCAAGATCTTTCTCCTTGGCGTGCTCACCGACGACCTGTCCGGCATAAACATCTTCCTGCGGGAAGATGAAGAATCGTCCGCGATCCTGCAACTTGTCGATAGCATAGGCAAATGCCGTACCACCCTCAGTAGCAATGAGCGAGCCATTGGTTCGGCGAGTAATTTCGCCCTTCCAGGGCTCGAACTCCAGGAAACGGTGCGCCATGATGGCCTCGCCGGCACTTGCGGTAAGTACATTTGTGCGCAAACCGATGATGCCTCGCGACGGTATCTTAAATTCGAGATGAATGCGGTCGTTCTGTGTCTCCATCGATGTCATCTCGCCACGACGGCGGGTAACCATGTCAATCATCTTGCTAGAGTACTCCTCGGGGACATTGATGGTAAGCACCTCGATGGGCTCACACTTGACGCCGTCAATCTCCTTGATGATGACCTGGGGCTGTCCCACCTGTAGCTCATAGCCCTCGCGGCGCATCTCCTCGATGAGCACACTCAAGTGCAGCACGCCACGTCCGTAGACCAACCATGCATCCTCGCCCTCGGTTCGCTCGACACGCAGTGCCAGATTCTTGTCCAACTCACGCATGAGCCTGTCATAGATATGACGTGATGTGACGTACTTGCCGTCCTTGCCAAAGAATGGCGAGTCGTTGATGGTAAAGAGCATCGACATGGTGGGTTCGTCGATGGCGATGCGTGGCAGCGGATCGGGATTGGCAAGCAAACTGACGGTGTCGCCAATCTCAAAGCCCTCGAGCCCCACAATGGCGCATATGTCGCCGCAACCGACAGTGTCGACATGCTTCTGGCCCATTCCTTCAAATGTGCGCAGTTCCTTGACCTTCTGCCGCACAACAGAACCGTCGCGCTTGCACAGCCCCACCTCCATGCCGTCCTTGAGCTCGCCTCGGTGGACACGTCCCACTGCGATGCGACCCACATAGCTGCTATAGTCGAGCGATGTGACAAGCAGCTGCGGTTCACCCTCGTGTTAGACGGCTTCTGGAATGTACTCAATGATTGCATCGAGCACGGCAGTGATATTGTCGGTGGGTTGTTGCCAGTCCAGGCTCATCCATCCGTTCTTTGCGCTACCGAAAACAGTGGGGAAATCTAACTGGTCCTCGGTGGCATCGAGATTGCACATGAGCTCGAACACCTGCTCCTGCACCTCATCTGGGCGACAGTTGGGCTTGTCCACCTTGTTAATGACCACGATGGGCTTGAGTCCTAGCTGTAATGCCTTCTGCAAGACGAAACGCGTCTGGGGCATTGGTCCCTCAAAAGCATCGACCAGCAACAGACATCCGTCTGCCATGTTCAAGACACGCTCTACCTCACCTCCGAAATCGCTGTGTCCCGGGGTGTCGATGATATTGATCTTGTATCCATTGTAGTTAATGGACACATTCTTCGAGAGAATAGTGATGCCTCGTTCTCGCTCCAAGTCATTGCTATCCAGGATTTGAGTACCCATGTTCTGGTTGTCGCGGAAAAGGTTTCCAGCGGCAAGCATCTTGTCGACGAGAGTGGTCTTCCCGTGGTCGACGTGAGCGATGATGGCGACGTTTCTTATCTGTTGCATAAAGGGGTGTTCTAGAAAAATCGTGCAAAGGTACGAAGAAGTTTTCAGTTATCAGTCATCAGTCATCAGTTTTTAGTAACTTTGCAGCAAAATCAAAACAATGGTGACAGAGAGACAAAAAGAAGAACTGGAGAAAATGATGAGTGGTGAACTGTATGATGCCAGTGACAATACCACGCTGCTAGACTTACTGGCACAATGCCATGAACGGTGTTATGACTACAACAGGCTACGTCCGTCGCAGGTCGAAGAACGTATGGCATTGATACGCTCCATCTTGGGCAAGACGGGCGAGCGATTCACCATCAACGCGCCGTTTCTGTGCGACTATGGCTTTAACATCGAGGTTGGTGAACGATTCTTTGCCAACTTCAACCTCGTGATTCTTGACGAAGCAAAGGTGACATTTGGCGACAATGTATTTATTGCGCCTAACTGCGCGTTTTACACCGCAGGACATCCTGTCGATGCAGTGCAACGCAACGCCGGACTGCAGTATGCCCGTCCCATCACAGTGGGCAACAATGTGTGGTTTGGCGGCAATGTGTGCGTAATGCCTGGGGTGACCATTGGCGACAATGTCACCATCGGCGCAGGGTCGGTCGTAGTTCACGACATCCCCAGCAATGTGCTAGCAGCCGGCAACCCTTGCAGGGTGATACGGAGGTTAGGTGTTAGTGCCTAGTTTTGCCACTGGTAGTCGAGAATGCTGGGATTGAAGGTGACTCGACGGGTAGCAAACAGGCGATCCATGGCATCGGTTTTGAGAATCTCTTGGGTAGTACCCTGAATGACCTCGCGATCACGAGTAATGAGCCACAGGTCGTCGGCAAGCATGAGCGACTGCGACACGTCATGGCTTGAGAGGAGCACTGCCTTGCCACGGTCGTGGGCCAGTGAGTGGAGCAACTGCATCGCCTCGATGCGGCTAGCCACGTCGAGGAACGCCGTGGGCTCGTCAAGAATGATAATGGGTGTCTGCTGAGCAAGTGCACGCGCAATCATTGCCTTCTGGCGCTCACCATCACTGAGGTCAGCGACATAACTTGTGGCCTTGTGTCGGATACCCACGTCATCGATGGCCTGTGCCACAATCTCATGATCCTCGTCGCTGAGCCGTCCCAAGAATCCCGTGTGTGGTTGTCGGCCAAGAGCAACAAGCTCGGTGACAGTGAGCCCGCCCACGGCTATCCTGTCGGTTGAGACGAGTCCAATGAGGCGTGAGCGTTCACGCTGCGTGATGCCATTCACATCTTTTCCATTAATTTCGATGGTTCCCGACAGGGGTTGTGCTGCGCAGGTGAGCGCACGCAGCAGTGTTGATTTTCCGGCACCGTTCTGTCCCAGCAATGCAATGAGGCGCCCCTCCTGCATGGAGAGGTTAAGGTCGCTGAGCAGTGGTGTAACGCGTTTCCCCTGCGTGTAGCCTACCGTGAGGTGATGAGTCGTTAGAATTGACATTAGTTAAAGTAATGTATCTTGCTACGATTGAGGATAATATAGAGGATAATAGGGACACCAATGATAGGTGTAATGGCATTGATGGGAATAACCCCATGGCGGCCATTGACACTGATGAGCGTACACAATAGTGCAACATCGGCCCCGGCTATGATAGTCACGGGGATGAGCCTTGTGTGGTTGCTAGTGGCCAACATCAGTCGTGCAATGTGTGGCACAACGAGTCCTAAGAAACCAATGGGTCCACAAAAAGCAGTCACTACAGCGGTGAGCACTCCAGTGATGAGTAGCAATTGCCAACGCACACGATGGGTGTTCACACCCAGATTCTGCGCATAACGCGTACCCAGTAACAAGGCATTGAGTGGCTGGACCATGAGCGCTGCACCCGCCAATGCCAACATAATGAGTGTCACA
>JAEEGI010013188.1_pt1 | contig 17562 bp, 10 predicted proteins | sample 8958751 | NCBI WGS metagenome assembly JAEEGI01 (sample SAMN16246545, study PRJNA631951) | gut metagenome | biome: gut microbiome; feature: rumen; material: KS-attached | host: Bos | place: Iran: Karaj | collected 2018-10
TAAAAAAAAATAATTAATTTTTATTATTTATATAAGTGATTTAAAGTGAAATTATAAAATAAAAAAAAATTTTTCAACTTAAAAATGAACAGAAAAAGAAAAATAAATGATTTATACAAAGGAGTATTTAAAAATAATAAAAAATCAAATTTAATTGATTTAAAACCTTTTCAAGAACAAAATGAATCAGAAAATGATTCTAAAAATAATAATGAATTAAAAACAAAATTTAAATATGAAAATAATGAAAATGAAACACATATAAACCAAAAATTACAAGTTGCAAAAAATTTAGGTTTTGGAACTTACTTTCAAAGATTAAGAAAAAGAATAATTGATATTTTTTTAGATGATAAAGAATTAATTTCTTATGAAAATATGTTTAAACAAAAAGAAGTTTTAGAATTATTTAATATTAAAAATTCAGTTAAAGATAATTATGAAGAAAAATTAAATAAATATGAAAATCAAATTCCTTTAAGCGGTCAATATTATTATAAAAATGAAAGCAATCAACTTAAAAATTTAGATTATTATCAAATGCAAAGTCATTATTATAATAAAGGAACTGAAAATAAACATTATGAAAGAAAAAAATATGAAAATAATTATTATGGAAATTATGATATGAATTATAATGATTTTAATTTTAGTGATAATATTATTAATAATCCTTTTGTTCCTGGAAGAAATGTTGTTGTTGAAAAAAATAAATATAGAAATTATAATTCTGGTTCTAGTTTTTATTTAGGAAATAGTAATAATTATTTTATGAGTAATAATCAAAGAAATGATAATTTTTATTATAATAATCAAAGAAATCAACAATCAAAAGAAAGTTCATTTAATATTGATGAATTAATTGGTATTACTAAAAATCAATCGTTTAATTATATAGATTGATACTTATGTAATTTTATATATATTTCTAAATTAAATTTAGATAAAAATAAAACAATAATAAATAAAAACATTTATTATAATCTCTTTTATAAATATTAAAGTAAATTTCTTAAGTAGAAAATAAATTATTATATAATTCTTTAACATTAGTATCTAATTTCCTTTCTTTTATATTTTTTTGTGTTCTTAATTTTAATTCTTTTTAATATATATCTCTTCTATCTTTTTCTAAACAAATGCTATTTTTAATTATTTCTTAGATATCCTTTTATTCATTATTTTATATGTTATTACATTATGTTTCTTTCTAATTGTTAATAATATTTTAAAACTTTTTTAAGATTATTGTCTGTTGTTTATATTTAAAAAATTTTATAGTTTTAATTACATATTTTTTTTAATTTTTTTTGTTTAAAATTTATTTTATTCTTAAGTGTAACTATTTAAATAGAAAATATTAAAATAAATATCAAAAAAAAAGACAAAATAATTATGAAAATGAAAAATGAGTTTTTATTCTGTATTTTATTGTACATAATTAAATATACAAATTCAAAAGAATTAAATATTTTTAATCACCTTTTATTGCATTAATTGCATTTAATTTAGCTCTAATTGAATTAATCATTAATTCATTTAATTTTTCTCCCATTTAATATTATTAATAAATCCTCCATTACATTTAATTAATGCTTTAGTATTTTTTGTTTTTTTATCAAGAACATCAGCATTATATTTTAATTGTTCAATATCATAAATTTTATCTCCTAATAAATTATCATTCTTTTTTTTTATTATTGTATTAACACTTTTAGACAAACGTTGATTTTCATTAGTATTTATTTTTTTTAAAGTATTATTATTATTTTTAACTTTAATTGATTCTTTCTTATAATTTTGATTAATTAAATTTTTAAAATATAATTTTTCAAACATTAACTGATAATCATCTTTACTTATTCTCGGAGTAGAATTTTTTTTTAAAGATAAAACAGTGTTATTATTATAATTATTTTTAAAAAACGATTTTTTAAACGATAATTTATTTTTTGGTGTTTCATTAATTTTTATTTTAGGATCATAAGAATAATCTTTTGGAATAACAAACACTTCTCTTTTACTTTTAATCTTATTAATTCTTTCTTCTAATTGTTTCATTAATCTATTATTTCTTTCAGGGATAATTATTTTATTTTCAGAATATAATTTTTTTCTTTGTAATTAAATAATCTTCTTATTTTTTCATTTTCAAATTTTTCAATTTCTTTTTTTTTTTCTTCTTCTAAAATTTTAGTCAATTTACTTTTAAAAGAAGGAATTAATTTCGCTCTGTTATGCCAAATTTCTTTCATGCTTCTTGATCTTTCAATTGATTCTTGTTCTGATATTATTTTTTTTCTTTCTAATAATTTATTAAAGTCATCAAAGTTATAATGATTATAATTATTTGAATATTTAATATGTCTTTCATTCATTTGTTTTATTTTATATTTATTTTCTTCTTCATCATATTTTCTTTTTATTTTTTTAAAGAAATAATCTTTATCTTTATTTACATTTGATTTTATTTTCGGAGATAATTTCTCACATTCTTTTTTTCTCTTTTGGAAAAATTCTATTTCTTTTGATTTTAAATCTGCTTTATGTTGAATTTTTTTTTCTTTTTCTTCTTCTTCTATTTTATCTAAATATTCTATTTTTTTTTTCTGAGATTTATTTAAATCTTCTAATTTTTTTTGTCTTAAAATATTACTTTCTTTAACAATATTTTTTAATTTTTCTTGAAAATTATCTTTTCCAATTTCAAAATTTTCTAAAAAATTTCTTACACTTGTTTGTCTGTCAAAATTTTTTTCTTTTTCATTTTTAATAATTAAATCAATTTGATTTTGAATTGCATTTAATTTTTCTTTTAATACACTTTCTTTTTCTTTTAATTCTTGTATATTTGCTTTTCTAATATTATTTTCTATTTTTAAAGAAGGAATTTTTTGGAAAGATTCATTTAATAAAAATTCTTCATTATTATGAATAAAATATAATTTTTTTTCTAAACTCTGTTTTGTTTTATTTAAATTATTTATTAATTTAATTGTCTTTAAAGTTGAATCTAAAACTTTTTTATTTTCTAATATCATTGAAACATCTTTTTGTTCATTTGCAATTTCAAAAGAATTATTATTCTTTAATTCTTTAAAACTTTTAATTAAAGTTTTATTTATTGATTGATTAATATTTGTAAAACCTAAAAAATCAGAATTTTGATAATCATTTAAAAAAGTATTATCATTTACTATTTTATTATATAAACTATTATCTTCTTCTTTTTCTTCAATTATTTTTTCACAACTTTTATTCTTTTCATCATTCATTTTTTTCTTATTTAATAAAACAATTAAAAATATATTTCAAAAAAAACAATAATAAAAATTAAAGATTTTTTTTATTTTTAGCAGTTCTCATAAAAGGTCTTAAAGCCCATTCTTTATTCGAATCAGGTTGATCAACAGTTCCTAATAAAATTTGATAAGGTTTCATTTCAAATCTCGGACCTACTTCTTCTAAATTAATTTCATATTGAGAATTAATTTTTTTCTTTTTTTCAAAATTATGATGTCTAAAACTAATAAAATCATCATTATTATGAAAAGTTAAAACTCTATTAGAATTACTTTTAGGAACAGGGAATAAATTTTTTAAAATTTCTATAATTCTTTCACCTAATTTATTATTAAACCCATTAAAAATTAAATGAGGAAAAGATTGAGAAACATGATCAATTTGAACATTAATATCATGTCTTAAGACAACATTAAAAAGACCAAAATAAATCGTAGGTCCAGAAGGCATATGAGAAATAATCATTCCATCAGGATTACCTCTATTTTCATGTAATATTATTAAATCAGAATAATCATTTTGTTTACAAGCTCTAATAATATCTTTTAATACTATATTTCCTCTATTTACTCTTACACTATTTGGTATTATTATTCTTATTTCTTGTAAAAATTGAATTAATCTTTGTGAAGGATTTCTACTTGTTGTTACTAAGATTTTAGGAGAATTAAAGTTATTATCGTAATATTCATTGTCTAATATATTTTGAGGAAGAGATGTGTTTATGTCTTCATATTCTATTTCTTTTAATAATATATCACTTTCTTTTTTTAAATCTGAAGGAATTTCCTTGTTTTCTTCTATTGATTTCTTTAAACGAGATTTCTTTTCATATATTAATTTTTTCTTTATTTCTTCATTCTTTTTAAATAAATATTCCTTTCTTTGACGAATTTCTGCTTTTAACATCTTTTTTTTTAAAAGGATAAAATAATTATTATTTTTTTATTTATATATTTTTTTTTTTTAATTGATTTTTTATTATTTTATTTATTTTTTTGATATTAAAATATTTTAAGAATATTTATAAATATAATTTAATTTATTCTTGATTAAATTTTACTATTCTAATTGAAGAAGAACCAATAGCAACTTCATATCTTAATTTTGAAGCTTTTAAAGTTATTTTTTGGAAGTTTCCTAAAGAATTATTTTTAGATTTAATAGAATGAACATCTTGTAAAATATATATTAGATTTGTGGTTAATTTACTTAAATTTTCTTCTGATTCATTTTCAAAATCTCCATTTTTATTAATAAGGTTACCATTTAAATCTAATTCCATTCTTCCTGTTTCAGACATATTAAATAATTTTTAAAAAATATAAAATAATTAAAATATTTATAAATATAAAAAAATATAATATTAGAAAATTCAAATAATTATTTTATATTATAATATCAATTATAAAATGAACTCTTAAAAAAACTATATAAAGAAGGAGAAAATTTCTTTATTTATTTTCTTAGTTCTATTCTTTTTTTTTTCTTTTATTTTTTCTTGGTTTGAAACATATTTTTCATATTTTTCCTTTCATTATTTTAAATTTTCATAATGCATATTAGTTTTTCAATTTACATTTATTTAATTATAGGAGATTCGTTTAAACATTCAATTAACCTTTTATTTTCACATTTTTAATTGTTCTACTTTTTTTCAGAATATTGTATAACATCTAATAAATTTTCCTTTTTTTTGACTAAATTTTTTTTTTTATTTTTTGAAAATTATCTTCAATTTGGATTAGTTGTTTAATACCATCTAAATCTTATAATAATGAATTTTATATTTGTATTTTGTTTTTTGATTTCATATTTCTCATTTAATTCTGAATTTATTATTTTTCTATAATATAATCTTTCAAAAAAAATCTTTTTGATTATCATTAATTTTTTTTTAACCATAATTTATATTATTTTTTCTTATTTATTTATTATATCATTTTTATTTCTTTTGTATTTCACTTCTAATTTTAATTTTCCATATCCAATAAATCATCAATATTATCCATTTAATTATTAATTTATTTATTATAATCAATAAAAATTTTATTTAACTTTTTTTATTAAATATTACACAATTTTTTTAGAGTAAAAAAATTTAAAACAAAAAAAAGAAAAAATCCTATTTTAAAACAAAATATTATTTATTACTAGCCGAAGTAGCATTATTAGCATTAGAACTTTTAGTATCATCTTTATTATTTTTCTCTTTTCCTTTTTTATTTTTATCTTCACTACTTTTCATTTGAATTAAAATATCATTATGATCTTCTTCAACTTTTATTTCTTCAATATTCTTACTATTAGTAGTACTATAACCTCCAACACCAACAATAGAAACTCTTTTTTTTCCTGGAGAACCAAGCATTGAAGCTCTTCGTTTATTATTTTTAAATGTTGAAACGCTTTTAATCTCATTTTCTGCATTTTGTTTTTCTCTTTCTCTTTCTTTCATTTTTTGCTTTAATCCATTTTCTAAAATAAATATTGACTTTTCAAGATTTGATTTCTTAGTTGTTACAATTTCTAATTCTCCTTTTATTGATTTTAATTGTTCTTCACATTCATCTTTTATTTTATCATTTGATTCTTTTTGAATTTTCACTTCTTCTCTTAATTTTTCTATTGATTCTGTTATATCAGAACTTTTAAATTTTATATCATCTTTTAATTTTTTTATTTCATTTATTATTTGTTTTAATTGTATATCATGTTCTTCAACTTCTTTTTCTAATTCATCACTTTCTTTAATTACCATTTCTAAGTCTTTTTCTTCTTTAATTCTTAATTCTTTAAACATTACTTCATCTTCTACTAATTTTTGAGAAATATAAGTTTGATAAGTTTGACTGTCTTTTATTTTTTTTGCTAAGAATCTAAACATTTCAGGATTTAATTGAATATCTTTTATTTGCTTTTCTAAACCTGGAACGAATTTAGATTTTAATTTCTCATAATTTACTTTTAATTTCTTATTTATTTCATCAATAACTTTAATAGGAACTCTATTAAAACCAACATTAATAGTTAATAAAGTTTTATTACTTGATAAAATTTCAACAAATAAATTTCCCATTTCATTTTTTAATTGATTATCATATAAATTCAAATGTTTTAAAACATGATTAAGTCTCATATTTTCAATAAAGCCTTCTGCTGTTTCATCAGTAATGAAATTTTTACTAGCGTCAAAATTTTGAATTGTATTATTTGTTTTAAATAAAGGAATAAAACTTCTAAAACCTCTATCAGAGATTTTATTTTCACTTAATTTAACTTTTTTAATAGTTTCATTCAAACATAAACATTCACCAAAAACACTTCCGCTTTTATCACCTAAAGAACAATTAGATATATTTAAATTTATTATTCCAAAAGAAACAAAATATTGTTTTAATTGATCAAATCTATTACTTTTTATATCATTTCCACTTATATCTAAAGTTGTTATTCTTTTCATTTCTACTAAATGAGAACATAAATATAAAAAGCCTTTAAATTCAATTCCACAATTTGCAATTTTTAAAACGTGAATTTGAGGGAAATTTTTTAATGAATCTGTTATTAAATTTAATCCTTCATCTCCTATTTTATTTTCTGATATATTTAATTCTATTAATTTACATATTTTTAGCTTAGGAAAAGAATTTTCAATTCCAATTGAATTAATATCATTATGTGAAATATCTAAAAAATGTAAAGTTTGATTTTTATTTAATCCATCAAATATTTTAGTAATTCCTTCATTTTTAATTCCATTACCTGCCACATAAAATTTTTCTAAAAATAAATTAAAAGATAAAATAGCTTCTATTTGATTTAATCCATTAGGACCAATTCTATTTCTATTAGTTCCTTCAGAAGAACTAATATTAAAGTCAACAATACTTTGTTGAATTTTTAAAGCTTTTAATAAAGCATTTCCCCCTTTATGAGTAATTGAGTTTGATGTTATATTTAAAGCCACTAAACTTGAAGTATCTTTTATTGCATTTGCTAATAATTCTGCTCCTTTATTTCCTATATTATTATTTGATAAATTTAATACTGCAATTCTATCATCTTTTAATATTATTCTTGATAATATTTGACAAGCATAATAACCTAAATTACATTGAGAAAAATCGACTTTTCTATTTTTACATTTTGCTTTGCATAATTCTTTAAATTTATATATCATATTATTTCTAACTTCAATACCAATATCTTTACATTTATTAATTGCTAAATTTTCTATTTCTTTATCTGTAAAAACAGGATAATCAATATCTTCTGTTAAAACCATATTTTTTCTAAATGATGTAATTGAAGAACTCATTGGTCTCATTTTCGGAGAATAAGTTCTAATTATATTATTAGTTTCTGAACCATATAATATATTATATTTATAATAAGTTTCTTTAGTATTTTTACTAAATTTTGGTCTTTGTAATGAATAAAAAGAACCTTCAGTAAACATAGGATTTATTTCTTTTATTTTTGTTCCTATTTTATCTAAATTATATTTCTTAGGATTTGTTTCTATTATTAAATTTAAAACATCTAATTTTGCATCTTTTGAACTTTTCTTAAATAATGTCATATTATTTATATCTTGCATTGAAGTCTTTGGACGAGAATGAGGTGAAGGAAGGTTTCTATATGTAAAATTACCATAAGGGTTTGTTGCACTATATACTCTATTCTCCTTAGTTGTGTTTTTTTGACTTCTCATTGGATAAGAAGAATAAGGTCTTATTTGTCTAGATTTCATTTTTTATAATTTGTATATAAAAAATATTAAATGTTTAATGTGATATTAATTATTTTTATAAATTATATATATTACTGATGATGATATAAGAAGAAAAATATAAAATAGAAATTTAAATGATATAAAAGATAAAAATATTATTATATAAAAAGGAATAAATTTAAAATAGGATAAATTAGAAAATGACGAAAAAAATATGAGAAAGATTTTAGTAACTTTAAATAATATTAAATGGTTAAAATATTATATAAAAATGCATTTAGATGATAATAAAGAAATATATTAATCCCTTAATTCAAAATAAACTATATTTTTTTTAATATGATGGTATAATCAATATATAAATATTTATTAAATATGAAAATATTTCTTATAAAAAGAACTGATATTATGAATTTCTTAACACAAGAAATTAATGTAATGAATTAAATGAATAAAAAAATTTAGAATATTAACTTTTGAAGAATTTGTAATTTATTATTATAAAAAATGTTTAATTAAGTTTAATTTATTTAATTAATTTTGTTGATTTGATTTATGGAAATATTGTGAATCAAACTCTTTAGTATAATCTGTTTGTTGATTCTTTTCTTCTTCTTGATTTAAATTTTGTTTATCTTTATCAACATTATTTTCATTATTATTATTCTCATTTTCATAATTATTATTACTCTTATTATCAGAATAATTATTATTTTCATTATTATTATAATTATTATTTTCATTATCAGAATAATTATTATTTTCATTATTATTATAATAAAAATCATTAATATTTTCATTCTCATTATCATTAAGAATATGATATTCATTGATATTTTTTTCATTATCTTCTATATTTTGTTCTGAATTATTTTCTTGTTCATAATAATTTTTTACTTCAGGATTATTTTCTTTATTTTTATTATCTTCATTATAAATATTTCTATAATCATATTCCATATTTTCAGAAGATTGATTTTTAGTAAATTTTATAATAGAACAAATAAGATTGTTAACATTCCCACAATGTTCACATTTTCCAACCATACTTCTATTATTAGTTTGACATTTTTCACAAATCCACCAATTTTTTACATTATCTTTTTGTTTAATTTTATTTGTTCCTCCACAATTTTCACATTTATTTTTCGAATTTAAATTTTCTGTTTTACATTTATTACATTTCCATTTTCCTTCTTTTATATTACTAAAATTATTTATTATTTTTGAATTATTCTTAATATCATTATTTACTTCTTCTCTATTATTTATATTATCAATGAATTGATTATTCTTTTTTTTATTTATATTATTCATCATTGATTGATAAACTTGTTCGTTAATATCAAAGAAAAAATTTTCATCGTAGTTTTTTTTCTCATAAAAAATAGCAATAGGATATAATTTATATTTAATTAAATTATTAAGTAATTCTAAGTATTTGAAAGTTTTTTTTTCAGGATAATTATAAAGAACAAAGCAATTTTTATTATTTTCAGTTTCATAAAAGATATTAAGATAATTATTATTTTGACAAACAATCATTCCAAAAAAAGTATAATTTTCATTATAATTACAAGAAAAAATATCCTTTGTATTCATTTGACTATTAATCATACAATAAATTTTAATTAAATTTGCTTTTGTTATATTATATTTATCCCATTTTAAATTAATAATAAAATAATCTTGAACTGAATAACAAATTAATGATCTTTCATAAGTATCATTTTTACAACTTGGACATTTTTTATTTGAATTCATTGTTGAAATTTGAAATAATTTATTATATAAATTTTGAAAAGAATAATTTTGCTCGAGAATATTTTTTAAAGTATCTGAAGTTTTAATAGTAAAATAAAAATTATTATCGTAAACATTTTGAAGTGTACTTGAGCTTTTACAATGACTGCAAATTTCGTTAAAATTAATATCTATATTAAATAATTGATGTATGTTACAAACAGGTTCACATCTTTTTTTTAAGTTTTCTGGGTTTTCAAATTCATTAACATTACCATTGGTTAATATATAAGAATGAAGTATTTCAAATATTTTATCTAAAAAAGTTATTGGATCTTCATTTCTTTCTAAATATTTATCCATTTCTTTTTTTAATCCCCCTGGAACAATTTTTTTTTTTTCATCCCTTTTTTTCATTTCTTCGTTATAACAATAAAAAAGAGAAATAAAATTAGTAATTATTGGAGCGTCGTAGAAAATGTTATTAAAGATAAAATCTTTAAAGTTATCACAATGAATTAAAAATTGAAAAATTGAGTGAATGAAAGAATAGTTTTGTCTTTTACGTTTATCTTCCATTTTTTATATTATTAATTTTTGTTTAATTAATTTCATAGAGAATTTAAACAATATTTTCTTTAATAAATGTATTTATATATTAAGAAAGTAATTCTTTAATATTCTTGTTAAAAAAATATTCTTTCAATAATTCGTTATTTATATAATCTTTATATCATTCTTCAATTTTTTCAATTTTAAAGAATTAATTTTATTAACGTTATTACTTTAAGAAAAAAAATTTATTTAATTAATATAATTTAATAGATTATTCTAATATTTCCTTTTTTTTATATTTTAATAATTCTAAAATTAATAAACAAAAATAAGTAAGTTATTTATTTTTCATATTTAAAAAGATAAAAGATAATTAATTTGAATAGTCAAATAATTTTAAACTCAAAAAAAATTAATTTTAACAAAATAAATTATTGTTTTTATTCTTTAATGGAAGATCTATCAAAATTGGAAAATTCCAATAATACCATTATAATAGATAATAAACTAAATTCAGTAATTAGATCTTATAAACAAGATGATAATATTTTATATTCATATGGAATAAATAATATAATTGTTGGATTGATTAAAATAAGTTCAATAAGTTCAGAAAACGAAAATAAAGAAAATGATAAATTTGATTATGAAAGTTTTAAAAATTTAATCCCAATTGGAATGTATATTAACGGAGTAATTGCAATATATAATGAAAATACTTATGAAGATTTTGAAAGTGTTTTAGAAGAACAAATTGAAAAAATCAAAGAATTACAAAATAATAAAAAGATAAATTATATTCGTTTAGCTTTAAAAGAAATGTTATATTTAGATGATAATGAAGATTTAAGTTTTGAATTTAAAAAGTTTAATGAAATTATAGATGATTTAGAAATTATATTTATTGAAAATCCAATTGAAAAAAGTTCTAATTATTTTTATTTTGTTAATAGAATAAATATTTATTTTAATGATGATAAAAAAGAAGATAGATTGGATATTGAAATAAATGAAGATATTCATAAAAAAATAGAAACAAATAAAGATTTAATTTGTAATATTTCTGATAAAGAAAATAATCAGGAATTTATGATTGATAATATTAATTCTTTAACAACAGAAAATTCAGAACATATAACAAAATTATTTGACAAACTAAACATCATTACTCAATCAAATGATATAAATTTAAAATCAATATTTATTCAAATAGGAACAAAAGATTTATTTTTTTCTAATATAAACATTAAAAATATATCATTAAAATTAGAAGAAAATGAATCATGCGATTTATATTTAGAAACAATAGGTTTATTATCTAAAAAGGAAAATAACTATAATCCAATAATAATAGAAATATATAATAAAACATTAGAAAATATTCAAAATTTCCTTAAATCTATAGAATCAAATGAACTAACTCAAAACTTATTATTATACAATAAATTATATTCTTCATTACCTCTTCAAATAACTCAAAAGACAGAAATAAAAAAAGAAGAAAATGAAATAAAAATATTTAAAAAATCAAAAATAGAAAACGAAAAATTATTAAAAAATCTTCACATAAAAGCTTTAATAATATATAATTTAAATCCAATAAGAGAAATAATCCCCTTAGAAAAAAATAATAATTCAATTCATATAAAATCACCTCATTTAAAAATAAATAAAGAAATATCATCATCTCACATAATAAGAGCTTTAATAAAAGGAGATTATTTATATTATCATTATAATCAAGATAACATAAACGATGCAGGATGGGGATGTGCATATAGATCACTTCAAACTTTATTTTCTTGGTTTACTTTAAACACTTCACTTGGAAAAGGAAAAAAAATTCCAAGTATATCAGAAATTCAAATGACATTAGTTAAATTAGGTGATAAAGATAAAAGTTTAATTGGTTCAAGTGGTTGGATAGGTGCTGTTGAAGTAAATTTAGTTTTAAATGAATTATTAGGAATTGAATCTCAAATTATTTTTGTTCCTTCAGGTAAAGATATTTCAAGTAAAGGAAGAGATTTACTTTTTCATTTTCAAAATCAAGGAACTCCTATTATGATCGGAGGTGGGGTCTTTGCTTATACTATTTTAGGAATTGATTATGATGTTGTGAAAGGAGAATGTATGTTACTTATTTTAGATCCTCATTATTCGGGAGATGATGATGTAAAACATATAATTTCTAAAGGATGGTGTGATTGGAAAAGTCTTGATTTGTTTAAAAAAGAGTCTTTTTATAATATGTGTTTACCTTTAGTCAATTAAGTTTTGTCTTATTTATTCTGATTTGAATAAGATTTTTTTTTCATTACAATATAACCTTTTATTTTTTGATTATAATAAAAAAATAAAATATGAAAAATATAATATTTATTATTAACCGATATTATTCCTTTAAAAAATATATTCTCCTTCCCAAAAAAAAAAATAAATAAATATGAATATTCACATCCATAAAAATAACCTATAAAAAATATACCAAAAAAAAAAAATATAAAAAAAATAAAAAATGGGTTCTTGCAATACAGTGAACGAGAAAGAGAATAAAATAATAAGAGCAAACATTCATCAAGAACAAGGAGTTGAAGGAGATTACATTGTACCAGAAAAGTTAGCAAACCACAACGACATAAATAAAAAATATAAATTATCAAATGCAGTAGTAGGTGAAGGAGCAACAGGAACCGTTTGCGAAGGAGTAGATAAAGAAGGAAATCATTTTGCAGTTAAAAGAATAAATAAAATGAAATTACGAGATAGAAAAATATTATATAATGAAGCAACAATAAGTTTAAAAGTAGATCATCCACATATAATAAAAACATATGAAGTTTATGAAGATTTAAAAACTGTATCTTTCATAATGGATTTAGTCGATGGAGGAGATTTATTTGATTTTATTACTCAAAGTCCAGATGGGAAATTAACAGATGAAGATTCATTAAATTTACTTATTCAAGTCTTAGAAACTTTAGATTATTTACATGAAGATATGAACGTATGTCATAGAGATATTAAACCAGAAAATTTCTTAGTTCAAGTATTAGATAATGGAGAACCAAATTTAAAATTAATTGATTTTGGATTCGCTTGTGAAATTAAACCTGGCTTAAGAGATTATTTAGGAACTCCAACTTATACTGCTCCTGAGATAATAATGAGAGATGAATACGATGAAAAAGTTGATATTTGGTCTACTGGAATTTTATTATTTAATATGTTAACAGGATGTCAACCTTATAATTCTAATGATTATATTCCTTTAGATGAACAAGTTTTAAATAAAAGTATTCCTTTTTCGAAAATTGAAAATGAACAATTGAAAAATTTATGTAAAAAATTATGTGTTAAAGATCCTGTTAAAAGAGTCAGTGCGAGAGAAGCTTTGGAACTTGCTTATGATATTAGAGATGAAATTGAAAAGAATGAATTACATGAACAGTTTGATCAATTAGATAGTAAAAAAACTGGAAAATTACCTTTATATACTTTAAGAGATCATTTCAAATTAGAATTAAGTGATGAAAGTGATGATAATAAATTAATTGATTTTGAACAATTTTATACCATGGTTGTTAATTCTGTTAAAGTTTAATAATTCTAAAATAGTTGTTTTTTTAAGATTTTTTAGGGGAAGAGTTTTAGACTTTTTTTTAATTCGGTTATTTTGCTTTTAAATAATATATTAATGTTTAATTTTTAATCATTTTTATTCATGATTATTTGATAAATTAAAAAATTAATGTAAATAAATATATTATAAAAAATATATAAAAATATTTACAATGAGAATAATGCCTTCTTTTAAATAAATATATAATAAAACTAAATTGTATTAATTAATTATAAAACTCTAAACAATTAAAATAAAATAATATAAAACATTAATATAGACTTATCAAAATTAAAATATTCTTTCTTAATTATAAATGATTAATTATTAACACTTTTTAATAAACTTAACAAAAAAATAAAATCAAAAAAATAAATCAAAAAAATTTATAATATTTACCCTTTCATTTTTATACTTTATTAATTAATAAATAAATTCAAAAAAATAAAGGAAAAAAATGGAATCTACAGAGAACATAGATTTAATTGAAGTTAAAAAAAACGAATTATTCAAAAAAGATATTTTAGACATTAAAATATTATCAGAAAAAATTAACGAAATGTACGAAGATGAATTTAAGGAAGCATTTAAACAAATACTATTATTATCAAAAGAAGATTTTATGTCGTTTATTATAAATGGAATAAGAATTTTATTGATAGAAATATACGGAGAAGAAAATTTAAATGATGACAATTTAATTAAAATTCAAGAAAAAAGTTTTAATAAAATAGAAAAGGAATATCAAACACATTATCGAAAATTAAACCATGCTTGGAATAATTATATAAGAGAAAAGAATAAAAATAAAGAAAATATAAATTATTTGACAAATTTTAGGAAACATTGTTGTGAAACAAATGATATTGCTTTTCACAATTGTCAAATTGAACAAAGTAAATTTTTATCAGTTGAAGAAAATAATGAAATAAAATATGTAATATGTATAGAATGTCAAACAGTATATTATAGTAATTTTATTTTATGTTATTGTTCTTATTGTAACATTGATTATTATTCAAGTATTCTTTCTAAAGAAGAAAATAAAAATTTATTAATTGCAACATGGGGAAATTATCACTGTGAAAAAATAATAAATGAAAAAATGAAATGTATAAAATGTCGAAAAGATTTTTATTTAAATTTAGAAACAAAAATGTTAAATTGTTTAAATCCTAAATGTAATTTTATAACAAAAGCAAATAGAATCTTATGGACTTGTACAATATGTAAAGAAGATTTTAAAAGTGAAGCAATAGTATATAATCCATTACAATATAAAAGAGTTAAACAAGTTATTACTCAAACTTTAAATATTAAACACAGAGCTCATCCTAAGAGAATTCCTTGTTGTAAATTAAATATTTTTTTTACTGAATTTACTCATAAAAAAGATTGTAATGGAATTCTTTATGAAGGTGAATTAGATAATAAAATTATAATAGTTTGTGAAAAGTGTAAAGCTATTAATTTTTATGATAGATTTATTTGGACTTGTCCTCAATGTAATAATAGATTTAGAGATAAATTACTTTTGAAAAAAAAAAAAACGTTTTCACATATTTATTCAAATTTAGGGAAGAAAAAAAATAATTTAACTTCTTTAAATTCTGAAAGAAATTCATATGATTATTATAATAATAATTGTAATTTTTTTAATAGAAGTGATAGTAGAAAAAATAGTAATTTTTCTATTTGCGAAACTGAATCAAGTGCTCATGAAAATAGTAAAAAATCAAAAACTAATTTATATGATATTTTAGAAAAAAGAAGAAATGATTCAAAAAATAATTCAGATCGTGATTCTGTTGAACAGTCAATTTCAGAAAGAAAAGATTTAAAAATTATTTTTAAAAACGGAGAAGAAATTATTGAAAATTATAATAAAAATAAAAATGAAAATGAAGAAGATAATTCAATTTCTAAAAAGTTATTTATTGATGAAATTAAAAATGATATTGATGGTCATAATAGATTTAATAATAGACATAAAAAAAGTATTGATTATAATTCATCTGATATTAAATTTGATGGTATTTTTAGAAAAAATTTTATAAGAAATGATGAAAGGAAAAGAACTGAATATAATGATGTTATTTCTTTAAGACTTGATCATAAAGAAGATGAAAAAATTGTTGTTGATGAGGATTTAAAAGAAAAAAGAAAAGATGAAGAAAAATTAGAAGAAAATTCAAATGAAAAGTCTGAAGGAAAATATAGAAAATTTATTAGGTTTGAAAAAAGAAAAAAAGAAGAAGAAGAAGAAAAAAGAAAAAAAGAAGAAGAAGATGAAAAAAATAAAAAAGAAGAAGAAGAAAGAAAAAGAAAAAAAGAAGAAAGAAAAAAAAGAAAAGAAGAAGAAGAAAGAAAGAAAAAAGAAGAAGAAGAAGAAAGGAGAAAAAGAGAAGAAGATGAGAGAATAAGAAGAGAAGAAGAAAGAAGAAAAAGATATGAAGAAAGAAAAATGAAAAGAAAATTAGAAGAAGAAGAAAAAAGAAGAAAAGAAGAAGAAGAAGAAAAAAAAAGAAAAGAAGAAGAAGAAAGAAGAATGAGAAGAAGGGAATCTAGAGAAAAAAAAAGAAAAGAAGAAGAAGAAAAAAAAAGAAAATTAGAAGAAGAAGAAAAAAGAAAAAAAGAAGAAGAAGAAGAAAAAAGAAGAAAAGAAGAAGAAGAAGAAAAAAGAAGAAAAGAAGAAGAAGAAGAAAGAATAAGAAAAGAAGAAGAAGAAGAACGTATTAAAAAAGAAGAAGAAAGAATAAAAAAAGAAGAAGAAAAAAGAATGAGAAGAAGAGAGTCAAGAGAAAAAAAAAGAAAAGAAGAAGAAGAAAGAATTAGAAATGAAGAAGAAGAAAGAATTAAAAAAGAAGAAGAAAGAATCAAAAGAGAAGAAGAAAGAAGAATGCGAAGAAGAGAATCAAGAGAAAAAAGAAGAAAAGAGGAAGAGGAAGAAAAAAGAAGAAAAGAAGAAGAGGAAGAAAAAAGAAAAAAAGAAGAGGAAGAAGAAAAAAGAAAAAAAGAAGAAGAAGAAGAAAAAAGAAGAAAAGAAGAAGAAGAAGAAAGAAAAAAATTAGAAGAAGAAGAAAAAAGAAAAAAAGAAGAAGAAGAAGAAAAAAGGAAAAAAGAAGAAGAAGAAGAAAAAAGAAGAAAAGAAGAAGAAGAAGAAGAAAAACGAAAAAAAGAAGAAGAAGAAAATAAAAGAAAATTAGAATTAAGAAAAAGAGGAGAAACTCCAGAACAAAAAGCAAGGAGAGAAAGATTAGAAAAATATAATAAAAGAGATTTAGAAAGAAGAGAAAGAGAAAATGAAGAGAGAATAAGAAGAAGAAAAGAAGAAAGAGAAAAAAGAGAAAGACAAGAAAAATTAAGAAAAGAAAAAGAAGAAGAAGAAAAAAGAATAAGAATAGAAAGAGAACAAAGATTAAAAGAAGAAAGAGAAAGAATAAAAATGAAAAGAAGAGAAGAAAGATTAAAATTAAAAGAAGAAGAAGAAAAAAGAAAAAAAGAAGAAGAAGAAGAAAGAATAAAAAAAAAAGAAGAAGAAAAAAGAAAAAAAGAAGAAGAAGAAGAAAAAAGAAGAAAAGAAGAAGAAGAAAGAATTAAA
>JAEEGI010013199.1_pt1 | contig 17555 bp, 10 predicted proteins | sample 8958751 | NCBI WGS metagenome assembly JAEEGI01 (sample SAMN16246545, study PRJNA631951) | gut metagenome | biome: gut microbiome; feature: rumen; material: KS-attached | host: Bos | place: Iran: Karaj | collected 2018-10
GACGTATGCGCGCTACCGGGTCGTCTGCAGCCATCTGGCCAGCTACATCCAGAAGAAATACCGGCGCGGCGACATCCCCCTTTCGAGCATCCGGGCGCCGTTCGTCGAGGGCTTCGACATCTGGCTGCGAAAGGAATGCGGCCTGGCGCCCAACAGTGTGTGGGCTTATATGATTGCGCTCAAGCACATCTTTACCCTGGCGCGCAATGAAGGCCTGATGACGGTCAATCCTTTCGCATCCTATGTCAACAGTTATTCCGCCGTCGATCGCGGCTATCTCTCGGAAGAGGAACTGGTGCGGCTGATGGAGATTCCCGTCCGTACGCCGATGGAAGAACAAGTCCGGGACATCTTCCTCTTTTCTGCCTTTACAGGATTGTCATACATTGATATCAAGAACCTGCGGGAAGCGCAGGTCCAGCGTCTCTTTGACGGGCACTGGTGGATCCTCACCCGCCGTCACAAGACACAAGTGGAGTCGAACATCCGCTTGCTCGACGTACCGCTGCACATCTTGGAAAAGTATCGTGGAACACTGCCGGACGGACGGCTCTTCCCCGTGCCGAGCAACAATTGCTGCAATGTGAATCTCGGGCATTTGGCGGGACGGTGTGGCATCCGGACGCACCTGACCTTCCATGTAGGCCGCCACACTTTCGCCACACTGGCTCTCAACCGAGGCATGCCCATGGAGACGCTCAGCCGCATCCTCGGTCATACGAATATCCGCACCACGCAGATCTACGCCAAGATTACCGACAAGAAGGTCAGTGCCGACATGGCGGCGCTGGCCGACAGTCTCGTCGGTGTGGAACGGGATATCCTGGATCGATACGAATGAGGTTCTTCGCTATTTGTACAACGCATTCGGATCCGCGTTGTCCCAAGGGGTCTTCGGGCGGTCGGGGTCGTAGATCGTCTCGTCGATCTCGAAATGATGCCCGCCGGTGACGACATTGTCGAGGAACCAGATGACGTCGTCGTAATTGGTGAAGTAGCGCGCCGCGACCATGTGTCCTTCATCGGTGAAGCGCAGGATCTTGTGTGCGTAGTGTTCTTTCTTGAAGCGGTCTGCGACGCGGTCTGACCCGTAGAAACCGATGTTGAAGATCTTGATCTGCCGGTACGGGACAAGGCGGTCGGCCGTACCGTGGAGGAAGAAGGTCGGTGCCGGGGTATCATACTTGTACTTGAGGCCGCGGCGCGAGAAAATGGCGCCCGAGAAAGAGACGACACCCGCGTAGCGGAATCCATCCGGCAAGTATTGAAGCGCCAGGTCGGTGGCGTTGCTGCGCTCGAAATCGCACTGGAGCGAGGCGATGGCACCGGCGCTGCTGCCCATGAGGATAACCTGCCCGGGATCGACAGTCAGTTCGGACGCGTAGTCCAGCACATAGCGGGTGACCTTCATCACATCTTCCGCAGCCATCTGGATCGCCTTTTCCAGCGGTTTGACCATGCTGGCCGGTCCCTTGAACTGGACGCCTTTGAGCCCGAGGCGATAATTGGTGGCTACCACGACAAAGCCGTCATCAGCAAACTTGCGGCAGAGGGCGCGCGTCTCCTGATGGCGCTGGTTGTCGCTGACAAATCCGCCGCCATAGCTGTAGATGATGCAGCGGTGCTGCTCGGCATCGTCGGTGGGAAAATAGATGTCCATTTCCAGGGCGAGGGTGTCGTACTGGGCGAAGGTGATGGACTCGTCAGGCTGGAACCGCGTCGTATCGACGGAAGCCTGGTCGGGGGTCTGTGCCGCCAGCGAAATGGCACACAGGCAAAGGAAGGTGAGAAAAGTCAAAATTCGTTTCATAAGGGAGATTTAGGTTTCAAATATAAGAAATTAATCCTAAATTTGCCGGATAAACAAAAATGCTTCAAAAACAACACACTATAATTAAAACGTATAACAATGGCAGAAAAACTGTTTACTGAATTTCCCCCTGTCTCGACCGAGCAGTGGGATGCGGTAATTATCAAGGACTTGAAGGGGGCCGACTACGAGAAGAAACTCGTATGGAAGACTCACGAAGGGTTCCCGGTACGCCCGTATTACAGGGCCGAGAATCTGGGCGACATCAAGTCTCTCGGCGAGATGCCCGGGCAGTTCCCGTTCGTCCGCGGCATCAAGAACGACAACGACTGGCTCACCCGTCAGGACATTTGCCTGTGCATGGGCATTGAAAAAGCCAATGAAGAGGCGCTCGACATCCTGAACAAAGGCGTCGAGTCGCTCGGCTTCATCCTGGCTGACCAGAAGGCGCTCTCCGAAGCGGAGATGGAAGCCCTGCTCAAGGGCATCGCCATCCCGGCCGTGGAGATCAACTTCCGCAAATGCTGCCCCAAGCACAGCGCCGAGACGCTCAAGAGCTTCCTGGCCGTGGTGAAGAAACAGGGCCTGAAGCCCGAAGAGGTCCGTGCCTCGTTCGATTTCAGCCCGCTGCACCGCCTCACCGTCAAGGGCAACTTCTGTGAGGAGAAAGCGTATGGCTTCCTGGCCGACGCCGTGAAGGCCGTGGCTGATTTCCCGAAGATCAAGGTCATCAATGTCCAGGCCTATGACTTCAACAGCGCCGGCGCCAGCCTGGTGCAGGAACTCGCCTTCGCCGTAGCCATCGGCAACGAATATATCGCGAAACTCACCGAACTGGGCCTCGATGCCAAGGAAGTGGCCAAACGCATCAAGTTCACCTTCGGCATCAGTTCCAATTATTTCATGGAAATCGCCAAGTTCCGCGCCGGCCGCGTGGTCTGGGCCAACATCGTGAAAGCATGGGGCGTCGATTGCGACTGCGCCTGCAAGATGCATGTCCACGCCGTCACCAGCCGCTGGAACCAGACCGTCTATGACGCCTATGTCAACATGCTTCGCGACACGACCGAGACGATGAGCGCCGCCATCGCGGGCGTCGATTCGATCGAAGTCGTCCCGTTCGACGATGCCTTCCGCGCCCCGGGCGAATTCTCCAACCGCATTGCCCGCAACGTGCAGTCGGTTCTCAAGGAAGAATCGCACTTCAACAAGATCGTCGATCCGGCCGGCGGTTCCTATTATATCGAGGAACTTACCCAGTCGATCATCGACGCTGCCTGGAAACTGTTCAAGGAAGTCGAGGAGAAGGGCGGATACACCGCAGCCTTCAAGACCGGCTTCGTCCAGGAACAGGTGAAGGCCGTCTCCGACAAGAAAGACAAGCTCCTGGCACAGCGCCGCGAGACGCTGCTGGGCACCAACCAGTTCCCGAACTTCCTCGAGAAGGCGGGCGAGGAGATCACCAAAGAAATCGTCACCCGCGACTGCGGCTGCTGCGAGACGACGGGTTGCGGCTGTGAAGAAAAGATGGCCGAACCGCTTCGCGCTTACCGTGGCGCGCAGCCGTTTGAGGCGATGCGCCTGGCCACCGACCGCAACGACCGCCAGCCGATGGCCTTCATGCTGACTTTCGGCAACCTTGCCATGTGCCGCGCACGTGCCCAGTTCTCCAGCAACTTCTTCGCCGTCGCCGGTATCAAGGTAGTGGACAACAACCGCTTCTCGACGATCGAGGAAGGTGTCGAAGCCGCCCTGGCCGCCAAGGCCGACATCGTCGTAGCCTGCTCGGCTGATGACGAGTACCTCGAGAATGTTCCCAAGATCGCCCAGCTCATCGGCGACAAGGCCATCGTGGTGGTCGCCGGCGATCCCGAGTGCCGTCCGGCCCTCGAGGAACAGGGCATCAACCATTTCATCCATGTCAAGTGCAATGTGCTGGATACCCTCAAGGAATACCAGAAAGCCCTGGGCGTCAAGGAACTTTAATCAGGAGGACAGACAATGAGACCGAAATTCAACGATATCGACTATACGAAGGGTGCTGCGCCCAAGTGCGAATGCGCCTGCAAACAGGAAGAGCTCTGGCACACGCCTGAAAAGATCGACGTGAAGCCGCTTTATACGGCCGCCGACCTCGAAGGGATGGAACACCTGAACTACGCCGCCGGCGTGGCTCCGTTCCTCCGCGGACCTTATTCCACGATGTACGTCAACAAGCCCTGGACCATCCGCCAGTACGCGGGCTTCTCCACGGCTGAAGAATCCAACGCCTTCTACCGCCGCAACCTGGCCGCCGGCCAGAAAGGTCTTTCCGTGGCCTTCGACCTGGCGACACACCGCGGCTATGACGCCGATCACCCGCGTGTGGTGGGCGACGTCGGCAAGGCGGGCGTGTCGATCTGCTCCGTCGAGGATATGAAAGTCCTCTTCGACCAGATTCCGCTCGGCAAGATGTCCGTCTCCATGACGATGAACGGTGCCGTCCTTCCGATCATGGCCTTCTACATCGTGGCCGGTCTGGAGCAGGGTGTCAAGCTCGAAGAGATGGCCGGTACCATCCAGAACGACATCCTCAAGGAGTTCATGGTGCGTAATACCTATATCTATCCGCCTGAGTTCTCGATGCGCATCATCGGCGACATCTTCGCCTTCACCTCGCAGTACATGCCCAAGTTCAACTCGATTTCGATCTCCGGCTACCACATGCAGGAAGCCGGCGCCACGAATGACATCGAGATGGCTTACACCCTGGCTGACGGTATGGAATACATCCGCACCGGTATCAAGGCCGGCATCGACGTGGATGCCTTCGCCCCGCGCCTGTCGTTCTTCTGGGCCATCGGCATGAACCACTTCATGGAGATTGCCAAGATGCGCGCCGCCCGAATGCTGTGGGCCAAGATCGTGGGCCAGTTCAATCCGAAGAATCCGAAGAGCCAGTCGCTCCGTACCCACTGCCAGACCTCCGGTTGGTCGCTCACCGAGCAGGACCCGTTCAACAACGTGGCCCGCACCTGCATCGAGGCCATGGGCGCCGCCCTCGGCCACACGCAGAGCCTCCATACCAACGCGCTCGACGAGGCCATCGCCCTGCCGACCGACTTCTCTGCGCGTATTGCCCGTAACACGCAGATCTACATCCAGGAAGAGACGCAGGTATGCCGCTCCATCGACCCGTGGGCCGGTTCCTACTACGTAGAGAGCCTGACCAACGAACTCGCCCACAAGGCCTGGGCGCACATCCAGGAAGTCGAGAGCCTCGGCGGTATGGCCAAGGCCATCGAGACCGGCGTGCCGAAGCTCCGTATCGAGGAAGCCGCAGCCCGCAAGCAGGCCCGCATCGACTCCGGTCTGGAGAAGATCATCGGCATCAACGAGTACCGCCTTGCCCACGAGGATCCCATCGAGATCCTCGACGTGGACAATACCAAGGTGCGTGAATCGCAGATCGCCCGTCTGAAAGACCTCCGTGCCCACCGCGACGAGGCCAAAGTCCAGGCTTGCCTGAACGCCATCACGCACGCTGTCGAAACCAAGACGGGCAACCTGCTCGCCCTGGCCATCGAAGCCGCGAAGGTCCGCGCCACCCTGGGCGAGATCTCCGATGCCTGCGAAAAGATTGTCGGACGTTATAAAGCTGTGATCCGTATGAATACCGGTGTATATTCTTCTGAAGTGAAGAACGACGACGAGTTCGAGACCGCCAAGCGGATGGTGGCTGAATTCGCCAAGAAAGAAGGCCGCCAGCCTCGTATCATGGTGGCCAAGCTCGGCCAGGACGGTCACGACCGTGGCGCCAAAGTAGTTGCCACGGGCTATGCCGACTGTGGTTTCGACGTGGATATGGGTCCGCTCTTCCAGACTCCGGAAGAGGCCGCCCGCCAGGCTGTCGAGAACGACGTGCACATCGTGGGCGTCTCCTCGCTGGCCGCCGGTCACAAGACCCTTGTCCCGCAGATCATCGCCGAACTCAAGAAACTCGGCCGTGAGGACATTCTCGTGGTCGTGGGCGGTGTGATCCCGGCCCAGGATTACGACGAACTCTACCGTGACGGCGCCGTGGCCATCTTCGGCCCCGGTACCCGTATTTCCAATGCGGTGATCAAGATGATCGAACTGCTCAACCAGAAGTTCGAAGACTGATAAGCTTCTACTTTTGTCAAGAAGGGCGTTTCCACCGCAGGAAACGCCCTTTTTTCGTCCGGTTTATTGTTTAGTCCGAAAGTTTTTGTATCTTTGCCGATATTGTCTATACTGACTTTGGACGCAACTAAACCTAATAAACTATTTTTTTAATCTAAAAATTCATCTATGAGGAAACTAAGACTTTTGTTCACCTGCCTCTTGACCTTTTTAGCACTGGGGACCGCCCTGGCGCAGAACATCACGGTCAAAGGTGAAGTGAAAGACGCCAACACCGGCGAGGGTGTTCCTTTTGCCTCCATCCAGGTGAAAGGAACCATGACCGGCACCGCGACGGACGCGGACGGTAACTATTCCATCGACGTTCCCCGCAATGCCGTGCTGGTCTTCAGTTCGATCGGCTATCTCAACCAGGAAGCCGCCGTGGAAGGCCGCAGCGTGATCAACATCCTGCTGGCTCCCGATACGGAGAGTATCGAAGAGACCGTGGTGATCGCCTACGGTACAGTCAACAAGAAAGACTTTACCGGATCCGCCGCTTCCCTTGACAGCAAGAAGCTGGAAGTCCGTCCGGTGACCAACGCCACGAATGCCCTCGAGGGTATCACCTCCGGCGTACAGTTCACCTCCGCATCCGGCCAGCCGGGTTCCTCCGGCAGCATCCGTATCCGCGGTTTCGGTTCCATCAACGCGGACAGTTCCCCGCTCTATGTGGTGGACGGCGTTCCCTTCGACGGATCGATCTCCAACATCAACTCCGATGATATCGAGTCGATCACGGTCCTGAAAGACGCTGCTTCTTCCGCCCTGTACGGTGCCCGCGCCGCCAACGGCGTGGTGCTCATCACCACCAAGAAAGGCCGCAGCGAACGGCTTACCTTCAATGTCCGTGTCAACCACGGTATCAGCGTCCGCGGTATTCCCGAATACGAACGCCTCGACGCTTACCAGTATGTTCCCATGGAATGGGAGATCATGCGCAACGGCTTCCTGACCGCCGGTACCTACCAGACGGTTGCCGCAGCCAATGCCGCCGCCAGCGAGCAGCTCGTCGGCCAGTTGGGCAACAACCCGTTCAATGTGGCTGACGCCCAGTTGGTCACTGACGGTGCGCTCAACAGTTCCGCGAAGCTCCTCTATCCGGACGACCTTGACTGGCAGAAAGCCATCGAGCGCCTGGGCCACCGCCAGGAATACACGGTTTCCGCCGGCGGCGCTTCCCAGAAATCCGACTACTATTTCTCGCTCGGTTACCTGAACGACCAGGGCTATTCCATCCGTTCCTATATGGAGCGCTTCAACGCCCGTGTGAACGTCAACGTCCAGCCGCGCAAATGGATCAAGACCGGTCTGAACATGGCCGGCACGATGGCCAACGGTACTTCCGCCAGCACCGGCAGCAGCACGGGTTACATCAACCCGTTCTATTTCGGCCGCAACATCGGTCCGATCTATTCGATCTATCAGCACAACGCCGACGGCTCCTTTGTCCTTGACGATCTCGGCGAGCGGATTTTTGAATGGGACAAGCGAGGCGGCAGCGCCTCTCCGGGCCGCCACATTTTGGCCGAGACCCTCTGGAACGAGGACAACTACAAGCGCGACATCCTCAATACCCGCGCCTACGTGGACCTCATCTTCTTTGAAGGCCTCAAATTCTCGGTCAACGTCGGTTACGATACCCGCAACTACCTGAACACCTCGTTCGACAACCCGCACGTGGGTGACGGCGCTCCTGCCGGCCGTGCCGACAACGAGCACTACCGCTACGATACGGTGAACTTCAACCAGCTGCTCACCTACAACAAGACCTTCGGCGGCCACACCGTCGACCTGCTTGTCGGTCATGAGAGCTACCGGAACAAATACCACTATTTCCGTGGCTTCCGCCAGGGCCTCGTCGCCGAGGGCAACTCCGAACTGGTGAACTTTACCACCACCAACTCCCTGACCGGTTATCTCAATACCTATACCACGGAAGGTTATATCGCCCGTGCCAACTACAACTTTGCGCATCGCTACTACCTGTCGGCCTCCTTCCGCCGCGACGCTTCTTCGCGTTTCTACAAGGATGCCCGCTGGGGTAACTTCTGGTCCGTCGGCGGATCCTGGCGTATCGACCAAGAGCCGTTCATGACCGCTGTCCCTTGGGTCTCCCAGGCCAAGCTTCGCGCTTCCTACGGTTCCGTCGGTAACGACGGTACGGATTCCTGGTACCAGTGGCAGTCGCTCTACAGCATCAACCGTAACGCCAACACGCCGGGCTTCCTCCAGAGCGCAACGGCCGGTAACAAGGATATCAAATGGGAGAAGAACATGAGCTTCGACGTCGCCCTCGAATTCGGTCTGTTCCGCGACCGCATCACCGGTCAGGTCGAATGGTTCCGCCGTATCTCCGACAACCTGCTCTTCAGCGTACCCCTCCCGACTTCTTCGGGTCTGACCAGCCAGTGGCAGAACATCGGTACGATGTACAACCAGGGCATCGAGATCCAGTTGGGTGCTGACATCGTCCGCACCAAGCTGTTTACCTGGAATGTACTCGCCAACTTCTCGCACCTGAAGAATGAGATCACCAAACTGCCTCCGGGACAGGACCAGATCATCAGCGGTACCAAGAAGTATATGGTCGGCCACTCGATGTACGACTTCTGGATGTACGAATGGGCCGGTGTCGATTCCCAGACGGGCGACAGCTTGTACTATGTCGGCGGTTACGACGATGAAGGCAACTATACCGGCGAGGGCCGCACCACGACCAACGACTACACCCAGGCTGACAAATATTATTGTGGCACCTCCATCCCTAAATTCTATGGTTCCCTCCAGAACACGTTCTCGATCGGCAACTTCAGCCTGTCCGCCCTCCTTACTTTCGGCGTCGGCGGCCAGAAGTATGATTCGACCTACGGCAGCATGATGAGCTATTCGGGCTACGGCTCTTCGCTTCACGTGGATATGCTCCAACGTTGGCAGAACCCCGGCGACTTGACGACCGTTCCGCGTGCTGACATGCAGCGCAACTCCTACCAGAACCAGGGATCCAGCCGCTGGCTGACGGATGCCTCGTACCTGAACATCCGCAACGTCTCCCTGTCGTACACCTTCCCGCGCCGCTGGGCTGAGGCCATCGACCTGAGCAGCATCCAGCTGTTCGGCAGCGTCGAGAATCTGCACCTGTTCTGCGCCCGCAAGGGTATGGACCCGCAGTACAACTTCGGCGGTACCTCCTACAACGCCTACTCGCCGGCTCGTACGATGTCGGTCGGTGTCAACTTCCAATTCTAATTAGATGCTACGTATGAAAAAGATTCTCAATATGATTGCTTGCCTGGCCGTCGTTCTCGGCCTGGCGGCCTGCAACCCGGACTTCCTGGAGACCTCTCCGACCAGTTCCTATGCCGAGGACTTCGTGCTTTCGAGTGTCGATAACCTGGAGGCCGCCCTCAACGGTACCCACAAGTCGATGGTGGCGCAGTATCTCTCCCGCCAGAACATCGGCGGTTATCCTTCTTTCCAGATCGCGATGGACTGCCTCGGTGAGGACCTCGTGTTCCCGGCAGCCGGTAACGGTTGGTGGACCAACACCGGCGAGGTGAAGTGGACGGCCAACCGCAACCCGGACGCCTACCTGACCTATTATCCCTGGTATCTCTGTTACAAGTGGATCGGCAACGCCAACATGATCCTCTCCGCGATCGATGATGTCACGGGCCCGCAGGGACAGAAAGACATGATCAAGGGCCAGGCCCTTGTCTACCGTGCCAATTCCCTCTTCTGGCTGGTCCAGCTCTATGGCGAGCGCTATGTGAAGGGCGGTGCCAACTCCGGCCTCGCCTGCTGTATCGTGACTGATCCGCAGGAACCGAAACAGCCGCTCTCTACGGTAGCCGAAGTGTATGCCCAGATCATCGCTGACCTTGAAACGGCCATTCCGCTGCTGAGCGACAAGTCGAACACTTATCTCAATTATACTTCGAAAACCGACATCACCGGTGCTACCGCCAATGGCGTCCGCGCCCGCGTGGCCCTCGTGATGCAGGACTGGGACAACGCCAAGAAGTATGCCGACGCGGCCATCAACAGCGGCACCAACCGCCTGATGACCCAGGAACAGTACAAGGACGGTTTCAATGATGCTACCAACCCTGAGTGGATGTGGGGCTTCGAACAGATTGCCGACCAGACGCTGTACTTCTATGGCTTCATGGCCTATATGTCCTGGAACTTCAACTCCTCGAACGTCCGCGGCGCCCCGAAGTGCATCAACAGCAAGCTGTATGACATGATTCCGGCAACCGACGTCCGCAAGACCCTCTTCGATCCGACGGGCAAGGCGTGGACGATGCCGACCAGTTCGTTCAAGAAATTCCCGTATATGAACCGGAAGTTCGCGGTGAAGGACTACACCAGCTCCGTAGCCGACGCCAACTACATGCGTCTGGGTGAGATGTACTTGATCGCCGCCGAGGCCGCCGCGATGTCGAACAACGACGCAGCTGCCCAGCAGTATCTGTATGACCTCAACAAGACCCGTGACGACGGCTATCAGAAGAGCACGAAGACCGGTGCCGACCTCCTTGAAGAGATCTACACCTATCGTCGTATCGAACTCTGGGGCGAAGGCCATCGCTTCCTCGATCTGAAGCGCCTGAACAGGGGGCTTGACCGTAACGGTGCCAACCATGTCCCGGCAGTCGCCTCGGTCATGGAGGTTCCGGCTGGTGACATCCGCTGGAAGTTCGCTATCCCGCAGGATGAAATCGACGCCAACGACCTGATTGATCCGAACATCAATAAGTAGTTCACCTCGATACACTGAGGAGGGCGGCCCACCGGGCCGCCCTCCTTTTTATGATCTGCCGTCAGCGTTCTGCCTGGATGGCAGGACCTTGGACTGCCTTGAGGAAATCCTTGGGCGAGAGCGTTGTGGCGTCAACGGTAAATTCGGGAATATTGTAGGATTTGAAGAGGCGGATATTCTGTTTCGGATCCCGCTGCGGGAGCAGGAAAGGTTTATGGGCGTGGCCTTCCGTATCGAACCAGGCCAGATACAACCGCGTATAAGTACGGTCGTCCCTGCGGGACGAAAAGACGATCCAGCGGCCGTTCGACGACCAGCTATGATAGCTCTCCGTTTCCTCGCTGTTGACTTCCGCAAGCGGACGTAAATCTCCGGTGGACAGATCCTGCAGATAAAGGTCGGCATCGCGATGCCAGATGTGGAATTGTCCGAAGCGCGCCAACGTGAACAGCAGATAACGTCCGTCGGGGGAGATGCGCGGGAAAGTGGCGCTTTTGTCGCTGCCTGCTGCGTCGAAAAAGCATTCAGGTGTTCCGAAACTGCGCGTGTCCGGATCGAAGGGGATCCGCATCAGATTGTATTTCAGTTCATCGTAATGCGGCCCGTAAAAGTATTCGCGCATAGGTGCCAGCCGGGAGATCCCGGCTGAGGCATAATAGAGTGTCCGCCCGTCAGGTGACCAATACGGGAAGGTTTCCAGTTGCAGGCTGTCGCCGGCGACCATCTGGGCGCGATGGGTTGCCGGGTCGTAGAGGATGATGTCGGAGTCTGCATCGATGACCTCTGTCTTGTCGATTCCCTTGGCGTAGAAGAACTGCTGGGTGCGGTTGAGGGAATAGGCAATCAGGTTCTCGGTGGGGTGCCAGGAAGGGTACACGCCGGCCGACAGAAAACCGTCAGCTTTGAGATTGACTTTGCTGATGCGGCCATGGTCGGCGATAATCGTCCCGCCGTCTTTCTGCCGGATATGGAATTGCATCCGGTCGGAGTGCCAGTTTTGGAAGGAATGGCAGTTGATGCACTGTCCTGCGCTCCGGTCATAGTCCAACTGGTTGTTGAAAATGTCTTTTTCCCGGAAAGTCGTCAAGTCGCGCTGGGAGATGCTCATCGCTCCGGCCATACCGTAGGTGGGTTCGATAAGCCGATAGGTCAAGTAGCGGTCTATCGGATCCGGCGCAACGAAAAGGCGGAAGGACGGGCGGACCATCCATTTTCCTTCGTTTTTCTCAAAGATTTCAAAGCTGATTTCGTTGCCTATGTTGGCTTCCAGCAATGCCCGCCAGGATCGGATCGGGATACGGACTGTCCGGCCGTCCGCAACAAGGGCTTCGCCGTGATTGCCACGGACAACGCAGCGGTACGCATCTGCCTTGTCTTCAATCTGAAAAACCAAGGGAGCGATGTTGCAGGGGATCGCTGCATCCTTGTAGTCAGGCCAGATACGGGCCGGCACATCAGAAGGCTGTGCATCCTGTGGGATGCCACGGCAGGCGCCGGACAGGAAGAGGACTGCGGAAACGAACAGGATAGATAAGTGTTTCATGGCCGGAGTATCTTTTCAGCCGCCCGGTTCCAAGTCTGCATTTCGGGGCTGTTTCCTGGAACGTATTGATAGAACAGCAGGACGTTGGCAGCCGCGTTGTCGCTGGGCATCCAGCGTTTTTCTTCATAATCCTGCAGGGGCGCAAGCAACTTGTATTCAGGGTCCCGGACCAGTGCATCCCGATCGTCGAGATACCGGCGGTAGCGTCGGGCCCAATTCTTATGGAGCGTAGTGTGGGAAAGCGTTTCCAAATATTTCCCGGCCAGTTCCCGTTCTCCGTTGAACACAGCCACCTTGGCCAGGTATTTCCAGCGCTCCACCGCATAGTTGGTATAAAGGCTGATTTCCGAGGAGATGCGCGCAGAATAGTTGAGCAGGCCTGAATGGAAGAAGATGGTCGGTCCGGCCAGAAGGGAGGAAGAATACTCCTTATCGCCGATGACAACGGGCCTCGTGTGGAAAGAATACTTCAGACAGTCTTCTTCCAGCCGTCCCTGCGCATAGAGGGCGCAGTTGCGGTAGGAGATCAGGATTTCGTTGGTGACTGGCAGCGAACAGGTCCGTTCCGCCACTTTGCCCCAGTCACCGTGCTCGATAGCCCGCTCGGCCACCATCTGCCGATGGAAAAGGGTATCCCGGTAGGGCAGCAGATAGATACAGGTGATGACGGCTATGCCGGCCGCCACCGAGACGGCGGTATGCCAGAATCGGGCCGGACGGCCTTGGGGCTTGAGGAACGCGTATAGTACGGGAAGCAAGCCTGCCGCTACCAGCGGAATCAATTCCCGGGTGTTCGAGACGTAGTCCAGGAAAGGGGCTCCTTGAAACCACATGTAACGGAGGACACTGTGGTTGTAGAACAAGCGATATTCCAGCCAGGGTACCCCCGCCATGCACAACAAATCGGCCAGGGGGCGGTACCACCGGCTCCTTCCTGTAGTGTGCACAAGAGACCAGGCGGCGTGGATGAGTAGCGCAAGCAAGGCGTAGCATCCCACCAGCGGATAGCCGAACAATGCGACTGCCCACCTTACGCGGCTCTCTTGCGCCTGCAGGAGACGGAAGAGCAGCAGGGCGGAAAGGATACCGAGCACTTCGGTAAAGACCAGGGCATCGGCGCGGAAGATCAGTACACCATAGCCCATCCGCATCAACGACAGGTACAAGGCGAGCGCTGGAAGCAGAGCCAGTGCCGGAAAACGGGAACCGCGGAGGAAATAACGGTAGGTCAGCCAGGATACCAGGCCATAAAGCAACAGGAGAAGGGCTGTCGCGAGGGCGGGGTAATAGCAGAACTGCGTCAGGAAACGGCCGACGTACAGGAGAAGGGCGGCCGGTTTCTCAAAATGAGCGGCGAGCCAGGGCCAAGTGTCCTGGTAAAGAGAGGTTGCGTGAAACTTATAAAGATAGCTGGAGAACAGCAGCATGACATGAGCCGCTGCGGCGAGCGAGGCTGCTCCGCAGACAAGCGTTACGGTTTTCAGGATGCCGGAAGCCCTGTCCTTTTCCATGCATCAGGGCTATTTCTTCTTTTTCTTGGCTTCCCTTGCAGCCTTCTTGGCTTCCTTGGCAGCTTGCTTGGCATGCTGCGCTGCTTTCGAGGTGATCAGGATGACTCCGTTTGCGCCCCTCATTCCGTAACTGGCGGTGCTGCTGGCATCTTTCAGCACATCGACGGAATAGATTTCACTGGGGTTGATCTCCTGGGTATTGAGGACTTCCGTCCCGTCCATCAGGATCAAGGGTTTGGTCGAGGCGTGGAAAGAACTGATCCCGCGGATGATGAGGCTTCCGTCGGATCCTATGTCCACGCCGCTTACATGCGTCCGGATATAGTCTTCGAAACTCTGGTAGGTCATCTCCTCGGTTTCTTTCATGTCAACGTGGTGTACGCCGATGGTTTCATCGGTCACATAGCCGTCACTATGGACGGAGGCATTGTCGGTTGCCGTCAGGTTTTTGGTCCCGCCGCAGCCGGCGGCCAGCAAGATGAGGACCAGGAGGGGGAGAACGTGTTTCATTACCAGGTTACTTTAAGTGAATAGGGGACGCCGTTGAGGACATCGATGCGTCCGCAATACTGGTCGCCGTAGGGAGTCTGGACGGTGTCGACCGTAGTGGCGCAGAATACGGAGATGTAGAAGCGGCCGGCCTTGTCCACGGGAACGATCAGCGTCTTGTCGCTTCCATGGGCGATGTTCTTATAGCGGGCGTTGCTCTTGAATGCGAAGTCCTGGCCGTCGGCGAAGAGCCACAGATCGAAACGGTCAGTCCAGAATTCCGGCGCGCAGAGTTCCACTTTGATTTCTTTCACGCCTTCGGGGACATCGACGGCGAAATGGTGGTACTGGCGGTCACCCACGCGGGTGTAAGCGGGATCGTTATCACCGGTGGTGCGGTCCATGGCTCGCTTTTCACCGTTTTTCAGGACGCCTTTGAGTTTTGTGGTACCGTTGCCGTCAAGGGCATAGCGGATCAGGGCGGACATCAACTCCAGCCGCTCGCCGAAGATCTGGCGCTCGGGGTGTGAGCCAATGGCCACGACGCGGCCGGTCTGCGCGTTTTCCTTCCAGGCCCAGGCACTGACCGTGTTGTGGATGGATTTCTTCAGCTTCAGGGTGTCGCCGTCGAAGCGCAGCAGGATTTCCGTGCCGGCGGGCACGTCGGCATCCATATAGGCGTAGTCGCCGCCGTTGTGCCGTACGCTGTCGATCTTCATATCGTTGCCGTAATCGTAGTACTGCAGCAGCGGGGAGCCGGGCTCCACGAACAGGCTCGTGTAGGAGTTTTCCAGACCGGTGCCGACCGTCCAGCCGGGCCAGACGCCCAGATAGTCTTCGTTCACCACGTAGCCCGTATCGCGGGCCACGCCTTTGGCGCAGATGAAGGCGCCGGCGCAGGTGCCGAGGTAACTGCCGCCGTTCTTGACGAAATCGCGGACATGCTGGCGACCCTTCTCGGTGAGCGAGTGACCGTGCATGGTGGCACGTCCGCCGTTGAAGTAAACCATTCGGAAGCGCGGTTCCCCGTCGGGGTAGAGCAGGATGCCGTTCTCGTCAATCGGGTTTCCGACCAACAGAGCGGTCTGTAGCATGGTATCGATCGAGATGAGCTTCGTGCGCTCGGAAGAGGTGTACTGCTCCAGCGTCAGGTTCAGGAAATCGGCGGCCGGCAGGTCGGGGTAAGCGTTCAAGCCGATTCCTCCGTCCATGAAGATATCCTTGTAATAGCCTTCCGTCCGGGGATTGGCGGGTCGGGCTTTGATGATATCGGCTTTTTCCGGCTTTGCCTTGCCGGTGCGGGTTCGGGTTTGGGCAGATGCCGGTGCCGCCAACAGGAGCGGGAGGACCAGCAGGAGGAGGAATCGGATTGTTCTCATGGTTTCGCTTAATAAACTTTCGCGACTTCGCGGCCCTGCATCACGCTCAGGCCGTTGTGCGCCAAGGCGCCCATTTCGTCCTCGCCGGGGTAGATCTTCACCGGCGCGATCCAGTCCACGTAGGTGGCCAGTTCGGCCATCATCGGTTTGCCGTAGGCAATGCCGCCTGTCACCAGGATCGCGTTGACCTTGCCCTTGAGCACGGAGGCCATCGCGCCGATTTCCTTGGCGATGTTGTAAACATAGGCGTCGGCGATGAGCTTGAAGTGCGGGTCGTCCTGCATCTTGCGCTCGATCTCGATGAAGTCGTTCGTGCCCAGATGGGCCACCGTGCCACCGCGGCCGTTGATCATCTTCTTGACTTCCACGGGGGTGTATTTGCCGCTGAAGCAGATGTCGGCCAGTTGCTGCGCCGGAAGGCCGCCGGAGCGCTCGGGGCTGAACGGGCCGTCACCATTGAGGGCGTTGTTGGTGTCGATGACGCGGCCCTTGCAGTGGGCGCTGACGGAGGTGCCGCCGCCCAAATGGACCACGATGAGGTTCAAGTCCTCATACCTGACGCCTTGCTGGGCTGCATACATCTTCGCGATGGCTTTCTGGTTGAGGGCGTGGAACACGGAGATGCGCTTGAAGAGCGGATGGCCGGCCACGCGGGCCAGGTCGCACAATTCATCGACGACCACCGGATCGGTGATGAAGGCGCGGCAGCCGATCTCCTGGGCGATGGCGTGGGCCAGGATACCGCCCAAATTGCTGGCGTGTTCGCCGTACTGGGCGGAGCGCAAGTCTTCGAGCATCCGGTCGTTGACTTCATACACGCCCGAAGGGATGGGGCGCAGCAAGCCGCCGCGACCCACGATGGCTGCAATCTCCTTGAGCGCGATGTCGTTCTCCTTGAGCGCCTCCACGATCATTTTCTTGCGGAATTCGAACTGGGAGACGATGTTGGGATATTTGCCGATCTCCTCGGCGGAGTGGCGGAGCGTCTTGGTGAAAGCCTGCTCGTAGTCTTCGAACACGGCGATTTTGGTCGAAGTGGATCCGGGGTTGATGGCGAGGATCTTCATGGCTCGGGAAGGACTATTTGGCCGTCAGGGCGGCGAGAGCGATGGAATTCAGTTTGGTGTCGATGCTGTCGGCGCGGCTGGAGAGCACGCAGGGTGCCATACCGCCGGCCATGATGGCGGCCTGGCGCACGTCCTTGCAGAGTTTGGAGTTGACCTTGTAGAAGACGTTGGCGCTCTCGATGTTCGGGAAGAGGAGGCAGTCGGCGTCGCCGGCTACCGGGCTCTTGATCTTCTTGATGGCGACCGATTCGGGGTCGATGGCCACGTCAAGGGCGAGCGGACCGTCGACTACGCAGCCGGCGATCTGTCCGCGGTCGGACATCTTGGCCAGCAAGGCGGCTTCGACGCAGGCCGGCATGCCGTCGAGCATCTGCTCGGTGGCGGCGATGGCAGCCACTTTCGGTTTCTCGATGCCCAGGGCACGGGCGGTGGAGGCGAGATACTTGCAGATGGCGATCTTCTGCTTGAAGTCCGGAAGCGGGATGACGGCCATGTCGCTCACGATCAACAGCTTGGGATAGTTCGGGTTTTCAATCACGGCCACGTGGCTCAGGACTGCCTTCGGAGGCAGGAGGCCGCGTTCCTTGTTGAGGATGCCGCGCATATACTTGTCGGTGCTGCAGAGGCCTTTCATCAGGATGTCGCCTTCGCCGTCACGGACCATACCCACAGCCTGGGCGATGGACTTGAGTTCGTCCTTGTTGTCGATGATGGTGAAGATGGCCGGGTCGATCTTTTCGTTTTCACAGACTGCGAGGATCTTGTCCTTGTCGCCTACGAGGGTGACTTCGACGATGCCTTTCTCGATG
>JAEEGI010013206.1_pt1 | contig 17548 bp, 9 predicted proteins | sample 8958751 | NCBI WGS metagenome assembly JAEEGI01 (sample SAMN16246545, study PRJNA631951) | gut metagenome | biome: gut microbiome; feature: rumen; material: KS-attached | host: Bos | place: Iran: Karaj | collected 2018-10
GAGTCCTCAAAACACCTGCATTCTGGCTTAAATTAACTTTCACTTTTACATGATGAACACCGTCGTCAACGATAAGGAAAGTATACAGCTCCCTAAGCGGGGAAGAGAAGAAGACGTCGTCAGAGTCTGAGTGGTACTGGACTTTCAGTCCTTTCTCGAACTCTATCGTTATGAAGTTCCTGTCATTGTAATTCAGCACATGCTTTCCGTCTTCCCTTACGGCGCATATCATATGCCCGGCAGAAGGAATCTCTTTCAAAACGAACTCCCCTCTGAGTTCAACGGAAACAAGCAAAAGAACAAAGCAAGCAAGAGCAATCTCTTTCATTTTATCACCGTCCCTTTATATCGTTTTTCGATTTCTTCCAATATTTCCTCTTCCGTGTTTCCTTTAAACACAAACGGATGGTCTTCAGATATCCTGTCTTCTTTAAACATTATCCTGATATCAGAATAGACCATATAATCTCCGGCAAGAGGATCCATGTAACCAACATACCACAAACATGTGTTTTTGTTAAATTGATTTGCATTATCTATTTTCTGTCTTTTATTCATCGGCATATAGCAAATATCTTTTAAACCTGGTTTGCCATCGTTTGGTTTTAAATTTCTAACTGGCAAAACTTGTACATACTCATACCAGAGCTCATCTTTATATTTTCTAGTCAATTGATCATAAACAAAAATGTTTTTTTCAAATGTACTATAAATGAAATTATTGGTGGGATATGTCAATTCTGGAGGATTTGGATAGTAATTAATATCATCCGCATGAGTGTTCAAGTAATTTTGATACAGTAGGAAACTTTTATTATAGAAAGGGGGTAAAACGCCATCGCTGCTTTTAGGATTTTTGCCTAAATCACTAACAGATACTTTTAAATAATCACCGTTTAAATAAGATTTATTTTTGCTATCGAATATTATCAAAAACGTATGGATGATTCTAGGTTCTATTTTTGCCGCCATATATTGATTTTTAAATTTAAATTGATTTAGCAATTTCCCCATCGGAGCGGCCTTACCGCGAAAAGGGCGGCTAGAAACGTATTTTATTTTAAGATTATCGATATTTCCTTTCTTGCCGAAGCCATCAGTACTAGTCCACAATTGACAAATTGCAGGTTCCGATTGATTTAAATAAAGATTCACTTCGCAACTATAAGCGCTTTTTCCATCAAATCTCAACAATGGCTTCTTGGGGAAAAAAATAACCTTTTCTTTTTCCGCTTTTAGGGGATTTGTTTTAAAAAGCATTTCCTGTTCATTAGTTAATCCATCTTCGTCCGGGTCTCCTTTTGTAAACATTAAGAGCTTTGATTTTTCATTGTCTCCCTTACACAAATAATCAATCCATTCTTGAGGCATGCGATCTTGATCTGCAGATTTGCATTTAACAAGCGGATTCTTGTCTGATCCATCAGGAATTCCGTCTTGGTCAGTATCTGGCTCGAAAGGATCTGTGACGAAGCCTTTAACACCTCTAAGTTCTTCAAAATCGGAAAGTCCATCTCCATCTGTGTCGTTGCATATCGGACTTGTGGCAACCCAAACATTCTTATCAACGTCATCTAATTTTAGAACCAAATTCGTCCCTTTCATTTCCTCCAAAAATGACAACCCGTCCTTGTCTTCATCCGAAGCCAAAAGAGAGTTTAGTTCGTGTTTTGATATAAGTTCTTCCCGTTTCCCGTTTGCCCACTCGTAAGAGGCCATTCTTACTCCGTTGCCATCATCATTCATTTTGTGATATTTGTCTCCAGGCAAAAGCAACAAATTAAGTTTGTATTTATCGTTGAATATTTTAGGCTCTTTTACCCCGTCCTTTTTAACTTTTTCATAATTCAAGACAGCAATTACAACAGAATTTGATGATTTGTTTATATAATCGCTATCGGTAATCGAATTGTTATCGAAACATATTTTTCGCCATGGTTGTTTTTCCAACAATACTTTCTTGGCATTTTCATTTTCCTCTTTTTCCTTTTCTTCTTTTTCTTTGAGTCGGACTCCATCTATCTCAAATGAAGATCTTCGTTCATATTTAATATTGCCTTTTATCTCTTCGTTTTGTACGTTATAGCCGCCAGAAGAAAAATCAATGTCGATCCCTTTGGCAGAAATTGTCATTCCAACAACTATGATGTAATTCAAAATTTTTAATTTCATGCCTACTCTCCTATATTATTTATCCTTTCTTTGACTTCTTTGGTAAATATATCATTGCTTTTTTTAAACTTAGGCACCTCACCGTGTATTTTTTCGATTTCTTCCGCCTTTACTCCTTTATAACAATCTTGTTTGCTAATATCAGCTGAATAAGTTCCAACAACTCCGTCACTGCGGTTTTTATAATAGATTTCGCTAGTTTTAATTGGATTTAATCCAAAAGTAGATATCGAAAAAACAGAACGCCCCATGTCAGCTAAATATTCTAAAAAATCAACCGGCGGATCAGTAAAAGTATCTAATAAAGCCTTTGCGCTAGTATAAATTTTGAGATTCGCTAATTTCCATAACGAATCGACAGAAGATACCGCTCCGCCAACTATTGATTCGTGCTTAACTGTGCCGACTAAAACAGATATGTTAGTGCATTCAAAATCAAATGGTTCCAAATGCCTTCTCCAGTTGTATTCAGAACCACGAGATAAAATTTGGAGGTTAACTTTAGATGTTTTTTTTAGCGTTGTAGTTACCGGAGCAAGATTTGCCACTTCGTTTGCCGTCGCCGATCCAAAAAAGGGGGGAGCGGCTAAAACAATATTGTCGATATTTTCCCTAAAATGTGCATTTTCATTAATACATTGATAATAAGTCAAAAGGCATCCCATAGAGTGGGCGACTATTGTGCCTCTAAAATCATTTGTCTTTCGGTTATCACTAATAAATTTTCCAAAAGTATCATTTCCCATTCCCATATTCTTCTCCAAAATCCCTTTGTCATCAAATGAGTCCCAAATAAAATCATAGCTTTTGAAAGGTCGTATATCATAATAATTGTAAGATTCTATTAAATCTCCAAATGACGTACCAGTATCACCATCACATTTGGGTGATGAATCTATTCCATGAACCAAGAAAACTGGCTTTATCCGACTCATACGGGCACGTATTTGCATGCGATTGCCTTCTAAAGACGAGGTAAATCTTACTATGCAATAATAAATATTTGATATTTTAAGATTACGAAAAGTAAAACGTTTAAAAAATCCTTTGTCATTGGAAGGATACATTGAATGTTGCTTTATGCTTCCTTCAAAAAAATCCTCCTCTTCATAAATCTGATATTGATAATCTTTATCATAAAAAGCCGTATTAAGACTAGTCTTTAAATATTGATCTTCGGTATCTGAACTAATCTCAAAAACCATTTCTTCACTAACTGGTTTAAAAGTATATATAATTTGTCGATGTGAGTTTGAAAGGCAGGACATCACTCTGGATTCCTCCCATTTTTTTCCCTCTCTGACTTCGTAGTAAGTATTGGCATATAAAGAATACTGTTTGTTTGTGATTAGTATTTCTGCCGGATGTTCAACTTTAACATAGCTTTCCAAGTTTTCATTTAGATTTGTGCAAGACAAAGCCAAAACGAATCCGTTTGATTTATTAACAATCTTAGTTTTTTTCACTTCATTGCTTTGAACGATACTCACTTTTAGACTATTCTCAACATCTGATTTGTTATGCATCCATATGTCATAATTTTTGCCCCTTGGACGCAAAAGATAATAATCAACATCGGGCACGCTGTTAGACGAAACGCTTTGAAACAAAGTAAAAGTTCGGTTTCCGCTGTCGGGAGGCATCTTGTTTTCCAGGAATGCAAATTTGTTCGTTTCACCTTCAGGATAGCTTGTGTCGCTTGCTGGATCCCATTCACAATCAATATACTCATAAAGATCATTCGGCGGCCCGCTTTCTCCAGACACATCAAAATCACCAACCTGACCATTTTCTCTGTGGGCTAGGCACGTTTTTAACATTCGGGATTTAGTATCCACGTTTTTTCTATAGTTTAGTTTTACAAACAAAGTAATTTCTTTGTAATCGTTGCTTTCTGTTTCGTAATAATCAAGCCATTCGGGAATATCATGCAGGCTTACATCTACCTGAAAATCCGTTGGATATGATATTCTTTCACTGATTAGATATGAAAGTTTATTTGGGGTAAAGCACAAAATTGTTTGGTTCGTGGAAACAGCGGGTTCCAAAACCGTGCCATTACACTTTTGCGTATTTAGAAAAAACAAAAACAAAAAAAACAATGTTAAAATATGTTTAAATCTTAACAACGCGCTTCCGTTCTCCTTTTTTTTGGAAGCTTGCGTGCCTGCCCGGATGTGGGAATGTGGTCTGAAAAAGATATGTTTAATCATAGCGAACCTTTCCCCGTCTTAACTCCCAAACCTTCTCTCTTTGGTTCTATTTTTAAACGCACAGATTTTGTCTCATATTTTGCGCCGTCAAAAACAGAAATGAAAAAATCAAAATTACCTTCTTCTTCCGGCATTCCCCTTAATTCTCCGTCATATGTAACATGCAGACCTGGAGGAGGATTTCCATTCGTGTTCAGGAGCCAGAAGCAAGGGCGTCTGGATCCGCCTTTGACTTTCAAGCGGTAATAGTAGTCCCTTCCTAAATAACCGTTCGGAAGCACCTCATCTATGTCAATATAGAGAGGCGTTGATTTGCTATCATAAGGATCCGTCCCGTGCCTGATCTCGTAGTTGTCATCAAAACCGTCATTATCGCTATCTCCTGACACCCACACATAGAAATTTCTCTGTTTACTATTTCTTATGTTATCGTTAAAATCTATTGCCGAAACCTTCCAGTAGTAATAGCCAATTTCTGTGAAATACTCTGAGATAGGCAACGAAATGCTAGTAAGGGTTGTCGTTAAAGATAACGAGTCGTAATCATGGAACAATTTTAGTATGTAATAAACGCCTGCGCCTTCCGGATCCGTTGATTCGCTCCAAGAAAAAACATTTGTAGAATCAACGTTCATCACACCGTTTGTAAGGTACAAGATCGCGCCGTCTTCTGGCTCTATCAATTCGGGAACGGAAGGAGCCAAATTGTTATTGCCAAATAGCATATTGCAAGTAATCGGGAGCTCCTGACTGTACGGTCCAAACTGGTCAATAACGCGTACCCATTCCTGAGTAACGCCTTTATTCATTGTTTTAGGGTCCAAAGTCAACTTAAAATCAATCTTTTTATAGTTGGGGCTAACAAATGTAACGCAAGCATCTTCCGGCATTTCTTCTAAAAAGTCTGGCCAAAAAACACTGTATCCATCCATAGAAATATTTGCATCCCAGTCCAATTTGCTGATGTGTACCGCTCCGGTGATAACGTCAGAAGCAAAAAAGGTAGCCGAAAAGGATTCGGTAATAGGAGTTCGACCTATTGTTAGATCCAACTTTTCCGGCTCGAAAATTACCTTGTGAAACCCATTGCTGAATATTGGATTCGTTTTGTTCAACCTTTCATTTAGATTGCTGATTCCATCACCATCACAGTCAGCGTTGTCATCAAAAAGATCGCCAACTGTCATACCAGCTTTGGCAGCTATCGTTGACCAATAATTCGTCCAATCTGATTTTATATTATTGGGATCAAGGGGATGAAGATCCAAATCATCAGGTATCCCGTCGTCATCACTATCCCTCGAGCATGGATTTGTAGAATAGTGATGTTCCACACCATCTGTCATATATTTATGTTCCGCGTAGACCTCATCTCCGTCTTTTATTCCATCTCCGTCGGTATCAGGCGATATGGCAATGGTATGTATATCTATGCTTTTGGCTCCGGTAGTCAAATTAAGAACCATATTGGTGCCAAATACCTCGTTATAATCGTACAAGCCGTCCTTGTCTGTATCCCTGTCAAACGGATTGGTGAGAGTTTTTAAATACTCTATTGCAGTAGGAATTTTATCACAATCGTTATCATAAGTTAATTGATTTGCGTTAATGTGAAAACAATTGTTCGCATCTGGCAACGTTATTATTTCTCCAGGATCAACTACCATGTTTTTGGCAACATCATCCCAAACAGGGTGCACATATCCATCCGGAATCATTCCCTGAAGAAAAAAACTCACATAATTTTGATATTCTTCGTAGTGAGGATTATTCGGCGCGATTATTTTCACCACTCTGGAGGTAGGAAAATCGTTTATAAAATCATTCGTAAGATAGTTGACTGAAGTGGCGGAAAGTGCATTTGGTTGAACCAGAGATGGTTGATTAGAATTCATTATACGCATATTTGCTTCAAGGAAATACATGGTGTCGGCGTCTATCGGTCCGCAACTTGCAAACTCATTGGCTTCTTCAGAGCCTGTAAGATTGAAAATATCAAAACAACTCTTATAATACATTACAAGTTTTATCTTTTCCGGAAGATCATCGCCATATACGTTGAAATAATCGTAAACAATACCGCTTTTTATAATCGAAAATCGTACAGACTGCTCATCCAGAAGTTCTGAACCTCTGTAACTTCTTATAGCCACATTCGGGTATATAGGTATATCGGCGCTAAATTTAACGAAAGCCGTAAAATCTATCCATGCATATCCGTAACCCGTATTTATCCATGCATAAACTTTTGCATTGGGATTAAATTCAAAATGATCGCATCCCTCATCAAACTCACTGAAATTGACTTTTATTTCTATGCCGGCTACTTCTCCATACCCTACCAGAGTATGGCAGAAAGTAAAGATAATAAACAGCGTAAAAAAAAACAATTTCATTTTCGAATGATTATATAATTAAATGAAAGATTTTCATTCCATGTTTTGTCCAAGATAACCTTAAAGCAAGCATTGCTTTGAATGCTTCTAACGCTCCACCAAATGTTGCTGATCGGCTGCCTGGGAGTCAATATTATTACAGCCTGATCTGTTATTCCAGAACATGAAACGGCCTTTTCAGTTTGTTCGGCTGGGATAGTAATAATTCCTGCTTGTCCGCCTGATTCAAAACTGAGGAAAGATTCTGCCGAGATTTTTTTCCCCTCGGGAGCGGACAGTTTCAAATCACCTGCATTGCTACGTACTTTGGCGTTTTCATTAAGCAAAACAATATCACTGCAAATATTTGTAGTGCCTATTTCCCAATCGGCTTCCGCGTTGAATTTCATCTGAGTGACTTCAAGGCGGTTTGTAATTGATCCTCCAGCAGTCGTTATGATTCTATTTTGCAATTCCTGGCAAAACATTTCCCAAGTTATATTAGGACTATTGGTAAACGCAGAAACGAACATATCTTTTAGACTCAAACTTGTTACCACCTCAGAACCCGCGACCGTTATGTTCCCGCTTTCCACCGCCAGTCCGGTTTCGCTGAATGTGAAACTTTCGTCGTCGCTGAATTTCAGAATCGACCAAATTTCCGAATTGCTGTAATCGCTTTCCTCCCAGTCATACAAAAACAGATAATCAAACCAATCCTGAGGACTAGGATTGCTTCGCGGCATTTCCGGATTTCTGCCGGGAGATGATGACCTCGGATCCTCCGGCTCCTCGGGCGGCAACACCTCGCTGGCTCCTATAGGTTTGTAAAATCCTCCCTGCCTATAGGAATTTGCCAGATAAGGATACAACGCGCCGTTGGTTTTTTTTATGCACAACAGATAATCTCTGTCAGCCTGGATGGGAACTTTTCCGTATTGGGGAGGAAATTTCCATTCGCATCTTGGAAAGTTTGAAGTGTCGACTGTTACGCAAGACCAAGTTTCAAAAGCATACCGTCCCGTCAAATTGTCCTGCGTAACAGTTTGCACGTAAACGTCCAATGGCGCTGGCATCTTACCGGGATCATCGCAGTACAACGTGATACTTTCAAGAAAGGTGTTTGTCGATACTCTGAATTTGCTGCAGCATCTGTCCCAGTTCTGCGCAAGCGCGTAGACATAGCCGTTTCCGCGCGGTTCAATGTTGCCAACAATCGGAGACGATTTGCACAAAACAACGCTGCCGTCAGAATTGACTTTCATGACCGATGTCAAGCTGTCGCATATCTCATCAAGCCTGTTGTAAGCAATGCTAAGATTTTCCAAAGATCCCTGGGAATTTGACAAAGAAGCCGTTATTGAACTGACAGTATTTGAAAGGCTAGTCAAATTAGAGCTTAAAATCGTGAAGGAAGCGTTGAGCGCCACGACCTGGTTTGAGACCGCTATTAGTTGCGCCAAAGTGGCAAAGGGGGAAGGCTCGGGATTCGGAACATAACGATCATCACCTTCGGAAAAAAGATAAAACTTTTCCAGTTCGCTCATTCCATACGAATCATAGAAGAGATGAGCATCGTTGTCTACGCTGAAATGCGAATTGGAAAGTTGGAACAAATTGGAGAGACATTGAAACTTTTCCGGGAGGTCGTATTCAAGTTTTGCCAATCTGGAGGTGAGGGAAACATACTGCTCATTAATATGTTTTACTTGTTTCTCCAAGTCGGAAACAGCTTGTGACAGGTATGTTCTAAATTCAGAATCTTGATAGTTATCATCAAGTATAGCCGCAAAAACGGTTGTTGGAATTAAGATCAAAAAGATAAGCGGAAGATTTTTCATAATGACAACCAATGGTTCATATTTATTTTTTTATTGTATGAAATAAATCATTGGTTGTCAAAGCGGTATAAATCAAAAAACAAGAAAAAAAATACCCGCGCTCGCGCGCGGGTATTTTATGCTTAGCCTTAAGGAAGTTCAATTACTTCTGAGGGCATTCGCAGGTTTCGCTTTCTTCCCAGATGGAGGGGAGCTTCGGCCAGCAGTCTTCTTCCCAAACCGGGGTCAGGCTGACGGCATTGTAGAAGCCATCCTCAGCAAGGCCGAAGAGCAGGCAATCGGACAGACCGCAGAGGAAGCGGGCGGTGCCGATGAAGACGCCTTCAGCGGCGCCAAAAACGAAACCGAAGATCGGAACAGCGGCGCTGCCCATGAAAGCTTCTTCGGTCACTTCAGCGGGGCTGGCGACCATGTTGTCGATGCCGCGGGCCCAGGCTTTGTTGATCTTCACCCAGACGTTGTCAGTGGTCTTGGGTTCGGGCTGGCAGGGCTGGCAGGGCTGGCAGCAGTTCACGAAAACGTAACCGCCACAGGGGCTGCAGCACGGGGTGCAAGCGGGCTTGGCGCAAGTGCCGCAAGAAACGACGTTGAGCGCATAGGGCTTGCACTGCGGTTTTTCGACGCACTTGTAGTTAACAGCGACCTGCGGGCCACCGCAGGAGCCGTCGTTGCACTGCAGTTCGGGTTCAGCGAACGCAACGCCAACAAAAGCGACCAAAACTAAGAGGGTCATGAGTTTCTTCATAGTATTCCTTCCTACTTGTTTTTTTGTTGTTGTGGTTTTCCACCGCGTCCGAAGACACGGAGGCGTTATAAATAAAAATTCACTAGACACATTCTACCAGATGTCATTTTGGAAGTCAAGAAGCCTAGGAGCCGACCAGGTCAAGCTTGACTCTGAGGTGGAGCGTCTGGCTTTTCGACATCTTCAGCTTTTCGCCGTACTGCGTCACCAAAACACCGTTTTGGGAGTTATATAGTCCGAGCTTGAGGCCGTCGTAAGGGTAGTTCCCGCTCCTGGGCGCCTGGGACTGGGACTGGAAATAGCCGTTCTTCTGGACGAGCAGGAAATCCCCGCTCTCCTTCTGCAGAAGTTTCTGCGGTCCCTTCAGAGGATACCAGTCTTCCAGCTGATTTATCAGGACTACTCCCTCCTTGGCGACGATCCCCTCGTCCGAGCCTTTGACCAGCGAGTACCCGGGGCGCGTCTTCTCAGCCTGGATGGCGACAGGGTATCCTTTCGGGAAACGCGTAACCAGAGACAGGCAGGAAATGACATCGTGGTTGGTGATGTTCTTACTCATGGCGTCGATGGTCAGTTCTCCGCTGCGGGAGTCGAGGCGGTAAACGATCATCCTCCTGACGCCGTTCAAAAGATCCGGCGCCGCCAGAACTCTGATGGCTCCGTCCTCCTCTACCCGCCACTTCCAGCTCTTGGTGTTGGCGACCACGGCGCCGTACTTCCTGGTCGGCACTATCTCCTCTTCCGGCTGCAGGAAGCCCTGGATCGTTCCGCCGAAGGTGTGCTGGCTGTCCGGGCCGTAATGCACCAGCATGCCGTGATGATTGGGCGCTATCATGACGCAGGCGTAAGCGTTGCTGGCGCCGACGACCGGGCCGTAATCGAGGTAGCTGGGACGGCAGAAGACCACAACGCCTTTTTTGTTCTCGGTCAGGAAGGGCTGGAAATCTTCCAGCTTGCACTGCGAGGCGTAGTTCGTCCGCCCGTAGATCATGCTTTCCCTGAGCTTGACGCCGCCCTCCAGTTTCGGTTCCAAAAGATCGACGACCGCGTCCTGGTCCCCCGTCACTTCGATCATGATGTTCTCGGCGCCCTTGAAGACCTGCTTGACCTCGAAGAAGGAGCTCTTCTTCAGATCCTCTTCCCAGATGACCTTGCCGTTGCCTTTGATCTTGACGTTCGCCTTCGCTTCCTTGGGAGAACTTTCGTCCATGCAGACGCACGTTTCCAAAGTCGTCTTTTCATCGTCCAGGGCGTAGACGATGATAGCGTCGCCCGTCACGGAGATCCCGCGCTCGAAAGTCGCGCCGCCGTTTCTCAGCTCTTTGCCGGCGTAGGTCAGATCGCGGGCGAACTTCGGCTTTCCGCCCTTGGGGTTGTAAACTTCCATCGCCAAGGGTTCGCTCAAGAGCACGTGGCTCTTGTTGTAGACCCGTTCGTTAGTCGCGGCGCAGCCCAAAAAAAGCAAAGCGGCGCCGCCGATCAATAGTAAGTTTTTCATCTCTTGGGATACATGCCGCTGCACATCTTGAAGTACGAGCCCTTCTCGCCGACGTCTTTCAGCCACATGCATTCGCAATAGCCGTTGCCGCCCACTAAGAAGTTGCTCAAAACATAAGCCTTGCCTTCAATTATGACTCTCGTCAAGGCTTTCTTCTGAAGGTTTATCACGAAGATCCAATCCTGCCATTCTTCCGTGATCTTGGCCTTGGGATAGCTGACCTTCTCGCCGCTGTTCAGCTGCATCTTCCCTTCTTCCGTAATGAAAGCGTAGAAGAGCGATTCGCCGCTGATATCCTTCAGGTCGAAATAGCAGGTGCCGAGGCACGGTTTCACCCTGACTCTGAATTCCAGGATCTTGGCGTCTTTCTCATCCGGTTTCAGGGCCATGGGCGCCATGACGCCGCTGCCGCCGTGATGGCTCCAGAGGACTCTCCCCTCCTCCGGATCTTCCACGATCTCGCCCTGGGTGTCGCTGTCCAGGGGCATCAGCCCCTGCTGGTCCTTGACGCTGCCCAGCTCGAAATCATTGAAGTCATATTTTCTGCTGTTGACTTCGGGAATGGGCGCCGTCAGGTTGACGGTGGCGTAGTTGCCGAAAGCATCGATGGCGTCTATCTGCACCATGCCCCTGTTGTAAAGCTTGAGCGCCTCGAAGATGTTTATCTTCGCTTCTTTCGTTTCATAGGGGGCGGGATAGTAATGAGTCTGGTCATAAGAGAGCACGAAGAACGGGTCGGTGATGGTGTACCACACCAGGCCGTTCTTGGCTTCGATATTGATGGTCTCGCGGTCCTCGCTCAGAGTGATGGTCGGGCCTTCCTCGCTGACAAGGCCCTTCACTTCGTTGAAGAAGGGGCTGACGTTCAGCCAGGCCGTCTCGGGCTTGTTCCAGCATTCTTCCTGCTCCTCGCTGAAGTAGTAGTTCGTCGGGCAGTAGGCGTGCGGCGTTTCGAAGAATGTGAAGATCCTGTTGATGTGGTCGCCGGCTCTGGCCATGATGCCCGGGCCCTCGATGTGCGGCAGCCCGAAGCTGTGCCCCAGCTCGTGCTGATAGGCGCCCAAGGTGGTGGAGATATGCCCCCACTGCACGTTCCTGCCGATGGAGTCGTTGTTGGGAGAAGTGATGGGCGTGTTGTTCGTGAAGGCCTGGACCACGTCGGAAAGCGAGCTGGGCCAGCCGTAGAGGCCGTTGGCGCCGAACTGCCCGAGCATCGTGCCGCCCAGAGCCGTGTTGCCGGAGAGCCTTCCATCCCTTATCATCTGCGTATTGCAAAGGCCCGTGATATGGCGGCTGCCTTTGCCTTCGTTGCCCTTGCCGACCGCGCGCAAAAATTCTTCGTAGAGCTTGTCCTCGTTGAAGTCGCCGTTCAGACGGCGCCACTCGTTGATCTCCGCCCTTGTGTATTTGCTAGTGATGATCTGAACGTCTATCTCGCCGTCCTTGTCGAGGTAGAAGCTGAAGGTCTTTCTCTTGAAGCCGTTCCTAACCATGCTGTCCGCAGAATAGGACTGCAGCAGTTCCAGCGACGTGCGGTACTTCTTCAGCCAAAGATCCGGATCCTCTTCCTGGGGGTCGTTTTCGAGATTGCTTAGATATTTCCTGTCGCCGGTGGAGTCCACCAGATAATAAGCCTGGTAGAGGTAATCCGTCTTGGGCCTTTCGTATTTCAGCTTGATCGTGCCCGTCGCACCAGCGGCGCTGATCGTGATCTCGTTCACGCCGAGTTTCAATCTCGTCCAGCCTTTGAAGCGCCCCTTGTAGGCCGGGCACTTCAGGCTAATACCCGTGGTCTTGTTCGAAACGGTCACCTCCACGACGTTAGAGTCGCAGTGTCCCCTGAACAAAGGCACGGGATAGGTGATCCTCTCGCCGTCCGTGAAATTGTCGACGACCACCTGCTGGGGTTCCTTTTTCCCGCAGGCGGAAACGAGTGCGCAAAGCGCGATCAAAGCTAGAAGTTTTTTCATTATCGTTCCTGTATTTTTAGTTTGTTATTTCCTTTTCCAAACGAGGCAGAGAGCCGCGAGCAAAGCCAAGAGCGCGGCCGGTTCGGGGATCTGGGGTCCGAGTTCGATCCTAAGCTTTGAGATCTCTACCCTGTCGCCGTCCTTGGAGTCGTAGATCCTGAATTTGTCCACGTAGTCAACGGGCGAGAGCGCGTCTCCGGTCAGCTGCTCGTTAATGAAAGCTGACCTTCCGGCAAAGGTCACTTCCCTCAGATATTTCTTATCCGCCCCGATGCTGGAGATGACGTTGAGGTCAAGGAATTCCCCGCTCTCGCCCTGCCAGGTGATGACGCCCGGCCTGGTCGCGAAGTCGGACATGGAGAGCCTGACTTTTCCGTTGTTCAATATGAGGGCGCTCTGGCACTGGCGGGTCTCGAAATCCTGGGTAAGGTAGAAGATGCCTTTCTGATTCTGGTTCAGTTTCACCTCGGCGGAGAGATAAAGATCCAGGGAATCGCTCACGCCGGAGGGCGACTGCAGGCTGCAGAAGGCGCCCGCGTTCTCGGGAGCCACGCCTTCGCCGGAGCCGCTCGTGAAGACCAAACGCTTCTCGTTGGAATCGGGCAGGTCGAGCGTTTCCTCGTCTTCCCTGGTCAAGACCAGATCGACGCTGACGTCGTCTAGGCAGAGCGCGCCGCTGCCCCACTGGAAGAACCTTACGGCCGAGAAGGTGTCGCCCGGCTGCTCCTGGCCGCAGAGTGCGCGGCAATTCTCTTTTTGTCCGTTGATGGAGACCTGACGCAAAACGTGCCTGTACTTGCCGTCGCTCGTGGTGACGTGCGCGGCGGCGTAGATAAGCTCGAGATCAGCCCAGGAGCCGGGAGCGATAGATCCGTTAGAATGGAACTCCGAATGGGTATCATCGGAGGCCTGGCTGTTCACGCGGTAACTTCCGCTTTCATACCAGAGCTGGTTCTCTATGATGGAGGGATCCCAGAAACCGATGTTCTTGGAGATTTCGCCTTCCGGGCAGACGCGGCAGCGGAACCTGATGTAGCGGCCGTTGTAGCCTCTGCCCCAGCCTTCGTCGAATTCCGGCATGCCGAGATGCACGCCCCATAAGCCGTCGGTGTTGCCCAGACGGAGGTAGCGGTTGCCGTCGCTGTCTTCCTTGATAACGGCGTTGCCGTTGACTTTGTTCTCGCCGTAGGCCGCGAACCAGCCGCCCTTGCCGATCATGTCGGCGCCGTTGGCATAGGTCTCAAAATTTTCGGTGGCCAGACGCTTGTAGACATATTTCTCGGCCTCGTTCTCGACCACTTCCAGCCTGTTGCCGGAGGAGACGCTCCAGTTGACGTCGGAAATGAGCCCGGTGGGTTCGTCGCTGCCGAATTCATAAAGCACCCAGCCTTCCTTTTTGGTGCCGCAGGGGCAGCCGAAGCGCATATATTTTTCCTCGCCGTTCAGCCTCACGCGAAGCACGCCGGTAGCGTACTTCTTCTCGTAGATGTCGCCGCTGTAAGTTACGGTGATCTTCGCGGTGTCCTGCAGAACGCCAGAATTGCCGGAAAGGCTGAAGTCCCCTTCCACGATCCCGACGCTGTAAGGCAGACCTTCGCAGCCGAGCTCGTTCTTTATGACAAGATTGCTGGAGTATTTCCCTTTCTTGAAGGGAGTCATCGTCGCCGTCCACCTCGGGATGTCGTAGTTGACGCTGACCTCGATGTCGTCGAAATCCGAGCCGCCGTCCGAGGTATCTTTGAGCCAGAGTCCCTGCACGATCGGGTAAACGGATCGGATCGGCACGCCCAGCTCCTTTATCTCGCCGTTAATGGACCACCAGGCAAGCGTCTTGTGCTTAACGTCTATGCGCCAGGACCAGGTCTGCCAGCCGGAATCAACCTTGCCCCAGGTCTGGTAGCCGCCGGGATAGCTCACGCCCACCGTTCCATCCCTGTCGGTGTGGATGTAGAACATGTTCTCGTCGAAGCTGGCGTTGTCCAGGTAAAGGTTGCCGAAACCGGGACGGATGCGCATGGTAACGTCGATGTAATGCTCCTCATTCTCCTCGTCGCCGACCCAGACCGGGAAATACATTCCGTTCCAGCCGCCCCAGGAGTGCATGTAGTAGTTGCCGCTCTCGCTTCTGATCTCGCCGTAGCTGCCCATGGCGTAGATCCCCTGCTGCCCGTCAGCGTCGCCAAGATGATAACCCTCTTCCTCGCTGAAGTGGCAAACTTTGCTCTTCACGAGTTCCTGCGGCGGACGAACGGTGATGCTTCTCTCGTTGCCGTAAATGTCGAAAACGTTCACGTCGGCGTAAGTGGTCTTGCTCCTGCCGCAGGTGTCGATGATGTCGTCCACGTTCAGGATGATCTCTTTAATGCTGCCGTCCAGGTTCTGGGGGAAACACCAATCCGTCAGGATCCAGTCCTGCCAGTTGGGCCAGTAGCCGTACCAGGCGATGCCGTTTTCAGAGGAGATCTTCAGCTGCTTACTGTTGATCATCTTCAGTTTGATGTTGTTGGGAGGCAGTTCGCCTTTCTGCTCCCTGAAGAACGGCGAGGTCAGCAGGCGGTGCATCTCGTTGATGCTCCAGGAGGATTCCTCGTTGGCGTTGAAATAATAAGGCGTGGAGCGGTTGGCGTTGGGGGGCTCCACCACCGTGTAGTTGCGGTTCATGACGGCGTAAGCTCTGGCCATCACGCCGTAATAGGTGTTGCCCTCGATGTGCGGCAGACCAAACCCGTGTCCGGCTTCATGCAGCCAGGCGCCCAAGGTCGTAGCGGCCTGGCCGAAGCTGACCTTGCGGCCTTCCGAGTCGTCCATAGACGGCTTGGTGGGATAAGTGTCGCTGAAGGCCTCGACCACGTTCTGCAGACTGTCCGGCCAGCAGTAAAGGCCCGTGGAGCCGAACATGCCCAAAAGGCCTCCGCCCAGCGCCGCACTGCCCACGACTTTCCCGTCTATGAGCATGTCGGTGTTGGCGATGCCGATAACTTTCCTCTTGCCGCCTCCCCTGTCGCTTCCTAAGCAATCCACGAAGTGATCGTAGATGAGCCCGCCGTCCACCTCGCCGTCCACGGTGCAGCGCCTGATTAGCTCCGCCCTCTCGTAGGCGCTCGTCACCAGCTGGATGTGCACGTTGTTGCCGTCCATGGCAAGGTTGAAGGTCCTGTGCCCGTAGCCCAGCCTGTAAGCCGAATCAGCGGTATAGCTCTGGTTTATCAAAACGCTGGTGTTCAGTTTCTTCTTCCAAAGATCCGGATCCGTAAACTGCGGATCTTCATCCGCCGGAAGGTTGGACACGTAATGGGTGTCGGCGTTCTTGTCCACCAGCATGTAAACGTAGGTGAGATATTCCGTGTCAGCCGGACGGTAAGTCAAATGTATCCTGGTCGTCTCGCTTCCCACCGTCACCAATATGGAATTCTCACCTTCCACCAGGTGCGTAAGGACTTTATAGCGTCCTCCCCTGGCGGCGCCCGGCACTTCCTCGCCCGTTGTCTCGTTCAGCGACTTGCACTCCAAAGTGCCGGCCAGGCACTGCCCTCTTAAAAGAGGGACGCAGTAGGAAAGGACTTCCCCCTCCTCAAAGTTGTTGACCTTGACCTCGGCAGCGCATTCGAACGCCGCACCCAAAAACAACAAAGCCAAAAGCAAAGCAAAGTTTTTCATATTTTTCGGGAATTTTAAAGTTAATTTAAGTTTTATTAATTTTAGCAAAAAAGTGATCGAACAATTTAAAAATCGCCCCGGGAGTATTATGGTATAATTTCAAATATGAGCAATATCTCTGTAAACTACGCGAAATTGATGGAAGAGATCGGAGGGCGCGCCTCGCTCGTCTGCGTGACGAAGCTGCACGAAGTTCCGGAAATCGAGGAACTCCTTGCGTGCGGAGCCAGGATACTCGGCGAGAACCGCGTGGAGGAAGTGGAAAGGAAGTTTGGGAACGGCATGCTGAAGAAACGCTATCCCGGACTGGAAATGCACCTGATCGGGCACCTTCAGAGCAGGAAAGCCAAGAAAGCCGTGGAATTGTGCGACTGCATAGACTCGGTGGATTCTTTGGAGCTGGCGGAAAAGATCTCCCGCTGCGCCGTGGAACTGGGAAAAAACGTTAAAGTCATGCTGGAAGTGAACGTCAGCGGCGAAACGCAGAAATACGGACTTTCCCCTGAAGACGTTCCCGCGGTCGCAAAAGCGGTTGTAAAACTCCCCAATCTCGAGCTCTACGGGCTGATGTGCATGGCGCCCTTCATAGAGGACGAGGAACTTATAAGGGGCGTATTCGGCGGTCTCAGGAAATTAAGGGACGAGATCACAAAGGACCCCGCTCTCAAATGTTGCGCTAAACTAAGCATGGGCATGAGCCACGACTACAGATTGGCTCTTTTGGAAGGCAGTGATCTTTTAAGAATAGGCAGCAAACTCTTCGCCTGAAATCTTAAGGAAATACTATGGCAAACGGATCATTCATCGTACAGGGATCGAAGCCGCTCTCCGGCTCGATAGTCGCCAACGGCAACAAAAACGAGGCGCTGCCAGTTTTGGCGGCCTGTCTTCTGACAAGCGAGACCGTCACGCTTCACAACGTCCCTCTTATCGGCGACATCAAGGTCATGTCCGAGCTTCTTGAGGCGCTGGGCGCGAAGATCGAAAAAGACGAAAACGATCCGCACACCTGGCGCGTGACCGCCGAGAGCGTCTTGGCGAGCGAGATCCCGGAAAAATACTTCACCAAGATCAGGG
>JAEEGI010013211.1_pt1 | contig 17546 bp, 11 predicted proteins | sample 8958751 | NCBI WGS metagenome assembly JAEEGI01 (sample SAMN16246545, study PRJNA631951) | gut metagenome | biome: gut microbiome; feature: rumen; material: KS-attached | host: Bos | place: Iran: Karaj | collected 2018-10
TACGGGTTGATGGCTAGTTAGATACTTTAATTGGATGGGGTTGTCAATAATGGCACTTTTATCTCGCCAAACCATGCCATTATTGACTAAACTTGAAAAAATCTACTGGGAAACTCGAGATGTTTATTACTTTTGTCCGTAATATGCATTCGTTCCATGTTTTCGCATATAATGCTTGTCAAGTATGTACTGTTGCATGGATGTTTGTGGATTTAGTGCTAACGTCTTTAAATCCATCTCCGCCACTTTCTCAAGTACTACTGCATTGTAAACAGCATTTGCAGGACTTTTTCCCCATGCGAAAGGTCCATGATTCTTTACCACTATGCCAGGAATAGACATAGGATCTATATGTAAATCCTCTATTGTTTCGATGATTACTTTTCCTGTATACAACTCATATGCACTCTCAACCTCCGACTGCGTCAATTCTCTTGTGCAAGGAATATCACCATAGAAATAATCGGCATGAGTTGTCCCGAGTGCTGGTATAGCCATGCCAGCTTGAGCAAATGCAACAGCATTCACTGAATGAGAGTGAGCAACACCTGCAATCTCTGGATACTTACGATAAAGCTCAAGATGAGTTAATGTATCTGAACTAGGCTTCCATTTTCCCTCAATTGTTTCTCCTGTAGATATATCTACAACAACCATATCTTCCGCATCCATACCATCATAATCGACTCCTGATGGTTTAATTACTACAAGACCTTGAGTACGATCTATTCCACTAACATTGCCCCATGTGTAAATAACAACACCTTGTGAGACTAATTCTAAATTTGCATCACATACTTGCTTTTTTAGTTCTTCTAACATAGTGTTAACCTTTAAAACGCGCTATATCAATTCCATATATATCATCCATCGATGCCATTGGAGACCAGCCTATTTCAACAATTTTTCGAATGTCTTCTTGTAGTTCTCTTTGAGGAAGGTATCCCGATGCAAGTGATGTATCACGTTTTGCAAATTCAATGGTCACATTTGGATTAAATTTTGTGAAAGCTTTATAAGCCCTGTCCTTGACTGTTTCATATGTATTGGGATTTGTAGCATTGTAAACTTCTCCTGCTTGTCCTTTAAACAATACAGTAAATACTGCACTCAATGCATCCATAGAATATATGACACATTTTTTTGTCATACCATTAGATTTCATATACAGATTCTTGTTTTCTATAATGCAACGAAGGATTTCAGATTCTACCTTCACCGAATCATACGATTGAAAAAGTCCCTGTATAACAGTAGGTCGGATAATTTTTACATCTACACCATACTCTTCATAGTATGCCCTACATAAAAGTTCAGAAGTCTTCTTACCTAGAGGATAGCAATTACGAACATTTAGACTGTTGATAGTTCCCACGAAGGATTCATCAACAGGTTTCTTGGTTATTGGAGTACCATAAACCTCTTCTGACGATAGATATACCATTGAGCACTTATTTTGTCGACTTGCAAGATCCAATACTATTTCGGCACCAGTAATTATTGCCAAAAGAGACTCAACTGGTTGCTCTTTAAACACTACGTTACTAGTGGGAGCAGCTGCATGAACAATATAATCTATGGGTTCTTTTATCGTGCCTTCTTCACCAAATTTACAAAAAAATACACTGTCATTTTCTTCAATATAATCAAGCTTTATATCTGGTGTTCTTGACGAAGCAAATATCCTTGTATTAGTACCTCGTCTCTCATTTTCATAGAGAATCCATTTAATCAAACCGCTACCAACAATCCCTTTGGCGCCAGTTATTAAAACAGTCTTATTTTTCAAAAATTGTGAAAAATCATACTGGCATGTATATTTTTCGTATTCTTTTATTTCTAAATCCGTTAATTTGACCATTATTAACTCTCCATTATGCTTCTTACTTTTTCAACCAAACTATATGGAAGTTCAGGACCATTAGTAAGTGGATCTAAACCTCCATGTATATTTGGAAGCATAGAGCAATCTTCGAAATCAACTTCGATTAGAAATGGTTCATCATCATTAAGTTCTACTATAAACTGATCAAGTTCCTTAACGTTCCTAATTCTGCTACTCCGAATACCATAGGCCTTTGCAACTGCAACAAAATCACAAGAATAATAATCGTTTCCAACTTCTGTCGTTGCTACCCTTCTGCAATTAAGATAGTGATCTTGAAACAGGATGATATGACCAAGTGCATGATTATTAAGAATAAGGAACTTTACAGGAAGATGGAGCTTAGCAACTGTATTCAGTTCTTGAATATTCATCTGGGCACCACCATCGCCTGAAATTACATATGTTGGCATCTTTGTAACCGCAATACCAAGAGCTGAAGGTATAGCATAACCCATTGATCCTAGACCATTTGATGCAAATATCCTTGTTTTTCGCTTCACTACTGCCGACTGCTCACCGTAAATAAGGTTATTACCTACATCAAGCGTAAGACCAGCTTCTTCCGGCATTATTTCTGTGAAGCGCTTCACTAATTCATTACCAAAAGTCATGTCCACATTTTTCATAAGACTTTGCATGTGATGTACTGAATCAACCCATAAACTATGATCATATTTTTTCTCAATCTTCCGAGCATGAATTAATGCACTTGATATGAACGCTCTAAGATCTACAGTTACATCTTCCTCACAATCCTTTAATTGCCGCTCAAATTCGTTTGTATCGATATCAACACGGATCAATTTTTTAGCTTTTGGAATGAAATCATCATGATTGTAGCCAATTGCTTTGTTGCACATACGAGTGCCAAGGGAAAGAACAAAATCTGTGTTTTTAAGTACTATTCCAGATTCTCTTCGTGCAGTTCCTCCTAGGAATCCGACATGATAAGGAGAACAAGTCTCCACCAAATCAGTACCAGACATCGTAGGAACAACAGGTACCTTTAACAAATTCACAAGTTCTCTAAATTCTTCCCTTAATCCACATTGATTTATTCCCCCACCTGCAATTATGATGGGTTTTTTAGCATTCATTAGTTGGTCAATATAAGGTGATGCGTCGAAGGAAATAGGAATTTCAAGTTCGACAGGAAGAATTTCATCTCTTACTTCTATGAATTCACGACCAACATTAATTGGGAAATCTAAATAAACAGGACCTTTGCGACCAGTAAATGCAACCCTGTATGCATCATTTAATAATTCAACATAATCTATTCCCAAATCTACGTCATAAGCTTTCTTAACTATTGGCTCCACCATTTGTACAGCTTGAATCTCTTGAAATCCAAACTGACGAACGGTGTAGTTTCTCCTCTTATCCTTTGTATTTACTTGCCCAGAAATCAACATAACAGGTACTGAATCAAACCATGCGTTTGCAATCCCCGTAAGTGCATTAGTAAAACCAGGACCGCTTGTCGTAATGACAACACCAAGATTTCCTGTAGCTTGCGCATACCCGCAAGCCGCAAATGCAGCTCCTTGTTCATTACAACAACAATGGAAGTTGATTGCATTCCTATAAGTCGCAAGAGAATCAAAAATATGGCAAACCATACCACCTTGATAACCAAATACATCAGTGACACCATTGGCAATAAAAAATTCAATCAAATAATCCGCTACAGAAATTTTTCTCATTATTATTGTCCTACGACGTGTTTATTTTCTTTGTTAATAATCGGAGTTTGCTCTATAGATTTATTATTTTCTATATCAATAATTTGATTTATCCTAGATATATGATATCCATTGGCAAAATCAGTGGATAAAAAAATGTCCGTCCTCTTCTCTACTTCTTCGTAACTCATAAAATCTTGCCCAAAGGCTATGACATTAGCATCATTATGAACTCTCATAAGCCTCGAAACATCATTATTGTATGCTAAACCAGCACGAACTCCCTTTACCTTGTTAGCTGCTATACAGATACCTATACCAGTTGCGCAAATTACAATTCCACGCTTGCACTCACCTGATGCGACTAATCTTCCGACACGTTCCCCATGTACAGGGTAATCAGCAGGAAAATTTTCGTCTGTTCCACAATCAATCACAAAATAACCAAGAACTTTTAGATGATCCATTAATCTGAATTTATAATCTATGCCATTACGATCATTTCCAATCGCTATTTTCATATTGTTTACCTTTTTAACCATTCAGGGCGCTTTGACTCAAGCAAAGATTGAAAAATTTCAATATCTTCAGATGTAGTAATCTTAATATTTTTTTCAGAGCCGGTAGAAAGAAAAACAGGCATTCCCATTTCAATATATAGAGCACATGAAGCAATAGAAGGTAATAAATCCATATTAATAGCTTTTTTATGAACCTCAATTAATTCATTGATAAAAAAAGCTTGAGGGGTCTGAGTAATCTTAAGTCGATCTCTAGGAACCTGGTCAGAGGATACAACAGAATCTTCTGTTCTAAGCATAACAGAAGTACATGGAACAACAGTTATAGCATTACCTTTATCTCTGCAAACTCTGATATTATCTGAAATAATATCTGCACTAACTAATGGACGAATTGAATCATGAATCAGAACGATATCATCATCATCATGATAGCGTTTCGAAAGATCCCAAAGACCATTCCTAATTGAGTCCTGTCCAGTTTCACCACCTGTCACAATATTTTCAAGTTTATTTATATCAAACTGCTTTGAATAAGCCCACAAAACGTCATGCCAACCTTCCAAACAAACAACCTCAATTGCATCAATTTGAGGATGATTCTGAAATGCCTGAAGAGTATATATAATTACCGGAATATCTTTAACATGAATAAACTGCTTTGGAATATCTTGATGCGTTCTAGAACCAACACCTCCAGCTATGACAAGTGCAATATTTTTCATTTTTAAACCTCTATAAAATGTACATTTTTTGATATTTTTTACAAAAAAACTAATTACAGATTACCATTTTGTTATTACATGATTACTTTTCAACGTATTAGGATAATTATATATATCTCCATAATGACTCAAGAGAATATCCAAAGTTTTATTCGGTACAAAAAATAAATGTCCTTCAAATTCAAGTTCTATTAAAGGGTAAAGATGATCAGTTTGTAGATAATAATAATTCTTTTCATAGTTTTCAATTCCCATAAAAAGACAATCAGTTTTATGATCTGACGATATTTCGAGTGTTTTCTGAACAACAAATTTTCGATAGACATCACAAGCTCCAACTTCTGTAAGTTTCAGAAAACATTCTTGTTTTAGTTTCTCATGAAGAGCCTTATGAGTATTAAGAGCAATATCTTGAGGTTTAAAATAGAAAACAAAAATATCAATCCATGATTGTTTTCCTTTCATAAAAATTTTATACGAATAAGGTTCAAATTCATAAAAATCAATTAAAGTTTTTAGGTTATCTATTACAATTCTAAATTTTTTAAAATTTTCGTAAGTCATACCTATATCAAGATCATCATCCCAAGGTATAAACCCTTTATTTCTGTAGGCACCAAGCAAAGTACCCGCTCTTAACCAATATTCAATATTAGAATTTCTACAAATTCTATCGAATGTTACCAATAAATTAGTACCATTAAGTTGGAATCTTCTTAATAAACCGACAGCCTTGGGAACTGAAGTAATAGGATTGTTAGATACATAAATTGATTCAAGTCTATCAACTTTTTTTTCTAAAAATTCAACTCGGTCATTGATATTTTTTAACAAATTAGTAGTATTGACCAGTAAATCATTAATCATACTTCTATAAATATAGTCACTAACAACATAATCATTGTATATGATTTCTCTGGTTACTTTAGAGTTTGATAATGCATTTGTAGATACGATATAAGTAATTTCATTATCGAACTCTATAATAAATGAATAATTATCTGTATAGTTAAGATCTATACATTTTTTTTCAATAATATTTCTTTCTGTGTTGTAACTTAGATAAAGATCATCTTTGATTGATTTAAACGATAAGCAATCATCTAGATTATTAAATGCATCAACAACTATGAATTGTTCATCACAAACAACAACTTTTTCACCAACTTTAGGTAAATTATATATATAAAAATCATCATAAATTTTAGATGATATTACATTTTTATATTTACCATCATTTGATGACAAATAATATTTTTCAAAATTTTTATTGCTACAGCGTAGTTTACAATAATTAACAGATGTTTTAACAGGAATAAAACTTGAATCATCATAAAAATATTTATCTTTACCCTTTTCAGGATAAGGAGATTCTACGATCCTTCCTGCAGTATGTCTCAAAAATTTATTAGTGCTCCTGTTACATAAAGAAATAGAATTAGAGGAATTGTTATTTGATTCTTTAACAATATAGACATTGTTATTAAATTTTATATATTTACCCAACATTCCTTGAACGCGATACATAACCATATCCTTGATTTACGCTTATGAATATTAAAGTTTATTTAAATGTCTTTTTTTCGATTAAAATATTGACATAAATGAGAATCATATGAAACCGAATCAATAACATTAAGGTGTTCAGAATCTAATACAACAATGTTGATTCCCCTTCCATTTAAAGAATAATCAATATCGTTAACAATAATCTTAGATTGATTGTTTTTATTGTATGGAGATGAATGAAGAAAAATATTTAGACCATTGAAGGTAAGATTGTATTCTAAAATCTCTTGGTTTGTTCCTATTCCACCTGACATATCAAGAACAATATATCCATTCACAGATACGCCTAAATAAACATGTTGTAGTTTTTTTGGATAATTAACAAATCCTATTTTTTTTATCTTTTGTCTTTCGACACAATCAGTATAAAAACCACAAGTATCCTTGACAGCAATTAGAATAATAATCTTATGGCGAAATAAATATAAATAATCTAAATAGTTTAAAAAAATATTTGTGTTTAATAAATAATCAAAGGTATCTATGTTATATAATTTTATATTATCTTGATAAAATTCTAATTTCTCTAAAATCTGACGTTTAAAAAAGATGTTTTCTAATTCAGTTCTAAGTAACTTAAACTTTAATGAATAAAAATCCAATAACTGATCTAACAAGAGTCTTTCTTGTTCACTTTTTTGAAATACTAATTTAAGTGCTTTATTAAGATACTCATAGTAAAACTCATGGTAGTGCAAAGGATATAATCCAAATACATGATTAGATACACCTATTACATTTTCTGGGAAATAGATGATATGCATTCCTTGTAATCTTTTAAAAATCAAGTTCTCAATTCTTTCGAGTAACTGTCTTAGTCTTTCGTTGAGGCTTGTTTGTTCCCTCAAATAAAGTGTATACGGAAAAAATCCAAACTTGTTATTCGACGAATTGTCGAAATAATCTTCAACGGATTTATGAACTACATAAATTATTTGATTTGGACTATAATTTTTTAAAATTTGGTCACAAATACAATTAACTCCTTTTTCAAACAAGGCGAAATCTAAATCGTAAGGTTTAACTTCTACAAATAAGGACTTATCGTCAAAAATTTCATCAAGAAAAAATTTTGAATCTGATCCGAAACTGGTGATTGCTGAAAATTCATCATCAGATTTATCAACAATTAAATTTTTACGGCAATCATTACAATCTATAATTAAATAATCCGTTTTTTTTGAAAAAATATAATCAAGAGTTTGTTTTGTAAAATCATTATAATAAACTTTTTTCCTATAATCAGAAAATGGTGATTTTTTTATCTGTTCTTTTGTAATTTTCAAAAAATTCTGTGACGGACTGGAAGTCACAGACAACCAAGAAACCAATCCAAAAGCTATTTCATGTGGAATGTCATGACAAGCTTGATGAATGCAACAATCACCCCAAATAGAAATACTAGGATATTCTTTATCGTTTAAATTCATATAAATTTCTTTTAAAATATTTAAGATTATCTTCTGATAATTGTTAAATAAGATATTTTATGTTCTTTTTATGCTAATCAATAATATAAAGTATTTATGTTATTGTTATATACAACATGAAATTATACTATAATTGTTTTTATTGCATTTATTGGCATTGTTTCATTATTGGTAACTGCCGCTGATGACATCTGAACTATATCAATCTTGTCGTCTGAACCACGGGAAGTAAGATTATTCACAATGAAACTGTAACCAGAGAACTGACCAGGGTGACGACCAAATAAGACAACCGAGTTGTCATCGACGTATACTGAAATCCAGTCTCTTAGTCCTTCATCTTTCTTAAGCCAGTCAATCTGGTGAATGCTGAGATAGAATTTTCCTTCGTCATCTTTGCTTTTTAACCATGATCCTGACATGGTAAGCTGATCTGAAACGGAAGGAGAAATATTGTTTAAAAGGATAAAACTGATATCAACAACAAAATCGCTGCACTCAAACTTTGGAATAGTTATCTTGATAAGACTCGTGCCAACTTCACCGTCTTCCGGTTTGTTAACAGTCATAAATATTGATTTACCTTTCAGCACTGCCATGTCTGTACCCTTTTTCTTTATCAGTTCTTTCTTTTCTTCATTCAGTCTTTTAACTTCCGCTTCGGCTCGACCAAGCCTTTCACATACGGAATTAAACTGCGCCGGAGGAATAAAACCATTTGAAATGTAGTTCTTAACCTGTGAACGAAGGAAATCTCTTTCTCTTACCTGCCAGATGTAATCCTCAGCAGAAACCACTTTGCCATTTTCACTTGTATCAAATTTGAAGAATGATTTAAGTTCTTTCCAATGCTCATTCATCTTCATGAGACCATGATGGTGTTTCCAGTATTCATGTAAATCAAGCGGATACCTGACGAAATGAATAAGCTTTTCGAGAAAATCCTCCGAATCGCCCGCCTTGAATTTAAACATTGCTGAATCGCAGAGTTCAGTTGCTCCACCGGCAGAACTTGCAAGAACGGGCACTCCGTAAGCTACAGATTCAATCGCTATCTGGGGCAGATTATCCTCCCAGATCACAGGAACAATGCTCAGGTCACAGTCCTTTAATATCTGAGGCAAATCCTTATGGGTGTAACCGTTGATGATTTTCAGCGATTTGAAATGAGCGAATGCCTCATAAAGTTCATAATGCTCTTTCTGTTTTACAGTCAGAACCAAATCTATTTTTGAAGCATAGATTGCATCAAGTTTTTCAAGTGACTCTATCAGGAACGGATAGCCCTTTTCTTCAAAATTGATATCATTTCCAAGGAAAACGACCTTGAGAGAGGCTTTTGATTTAAGTTTTGATAACAGCTCTTCAGATGGACCACCACGCTGAATTTCAGCAACCTTTGTTCCAATATACGAAACAACCATCTTTGATTTATCAATGCCGTTATCTGCAGCGATGTCGTATACTCTCTTAGATACCGCCAGAATTGAATCGCAGTTTTTGTTTATCTCTTCCACAGCAGTTTTGGCAAATGAAACAAGCTCCTCAGCAGATGCCGTGACATCAAGTCTTTCAAATCCAAAATTCTTCGTCCACTTTCCTGCCGAGTAGCATTTCTCTGCAGGTACTCCGAACTTGCCCCGACCGTAAACTTCAGATGAAAAATTAAAGAACCTTCCGTTTTCAGCGCATTTTTCACAATCTTTTGCCGTATGCTTAGGATTACATACACAGTGCTTATGCCGCATGAAGTAGAAGCCGGTAAGACAGAAAGGAACGTAGTTATGAATTGAGAAAGCAAACTTTGTCTCAGGGAAAGACTTCTTCAAATCAAAAACGTCAAGAGAAATACCTTCAAGATTATTGAAGTGCACAACCTCGAACGGACCGTACTTCTTCAGAAATGACTCAAATTCCTTTTTCAAAGATTCGTTCTTTAGAGCTACTGTAGGATTTCTGAAAATAAATCTCTGTTCCGCTGGAACAGGGGAGTTGACAATCTCATACTGATGACAGTTATTTCCGAAAACATTTGGTATTTTTCTGGTAAAGGTTTCAAGTTTTGTTGCATCGTATGCAAAACCGCTGCTCAGCATATAAACAGATATCTGCGGATCATCCTTGATTATCTCTTCAATCAGATTTCTGAGATATACGGTAACTCCGCCACCAAACTTCCACTGGTTATCAAACGGGCACCAGTTGTAAAAGAGTATTTTCTTTTTATCTGCCGCGATGCGAGGGTAAGAAGAAGCGTAGGTATAGTATTCAAACTGATCCGAAAGATTAAATGAAGAGATTACCTTCGGATCCAGATCACGCATCAGCTTTGCCGCATAATCTGTTATGACTTTCTCATTGGCATCAAAATCAAAATCCTTGATGGCACCGTTCAGGTACATCAGCGCCCTTGCATATGCACAGCGTACTGCCAGCTCATCCGTAAAACCTGTTTTCTTTAAGACATCCAGATTTTCAAGCATTCGCTTGAACGGCAGAGTAGGATCACCCTGCTTGTTAGATGAAGAATTAGGATTTCCTCTGAAGTAATAGTAATACGGAACATTTGTCCACATAATACTTTTGGCTTTGGCAAGGGTTTCATAGAAGAACGGATTATCAACCCATCCGCCCCCTTTTTCTTCTACGAAACGGATTTTGTTTTCTTCAAGAAATTCTCTGCGGTATATGGCACTCCATACAGAAGGATGTCCCCAGGAAATCTGCCCATTTTCTTTCAGAGTAAATGGGGTTTTGGAATCAGGGATCATCTCCCTTTCACGATTAGGCTCAGCATAAGAAGGTTTGGATGGTACTTCGTAGTAATCATAGTAATTACCCTTGATAACATCCACACGGCTTGCATTCTTTATCTCTTTCTCATTATTCCTGTCAGCTCCACCGAAGGACAGGTTATAGAGTGACTCAAACATATTAGGTGCAACAAAATCGTCACTCTCAACTATACCGACATATTCACCTGTTGCTTTTGACAATCCGATATTCATTGAATTGCCGTATCCGGTATTCTTCTTGTCTACAACAATAATACGGTGATCTTTCTGGGCAAACTTTTTGATAATCTGAAGAGAGCTGTCAGTACTTCCGTCATTTACAACTATAATCTCAATGTTCTTTAGTGTCTGTCTGACAACACTTGACAGACACTTGGCAAGATATTTCTCAACGTTGTAAACAGGAATTAAAACTGATACCAGAGGTTTAAATTCGGGAACTTCCACCTGTTCAACATCATTAACATCAGTTATTGAGTCAGCATTTACATTTTGATTTATGGTAACCGGTGACAAATTCACTTCTTTCTTACTCATTTTTTTGCTCACAAATTGAATTATGTAAAGTTTGTATCTTTTAACTTGTTCTTAAATCGTTTTTGATTTTTTAGGCTCTGTTCAACAAAAGTGTTGATGTCACAGAAACGCATTACGTTTCATAAAGTATTTATATTTTTGAACTTAAAAAAGTAAATTTTTTCGTTCATATAACTTTATGATTTATCATGCTTATTTATGGATCAACACTATTCCATAACAGAGTCATTTTTTAACTACTTTTTTTATAACAATCAGATAAACTTCTCTAAATTTGAAACATAAGTCATCGTGACTATATGTCAGTAATCTGCGCAACCAGTGCAATTGTCCTGGCAACAGCCTTATCCATATCGTAGTACTTGAAATCACCAAGTCTGCCCAGGAGATGAATGTTCGGATATTTAATCTTAGCTGCTTCAACGTACTTTGCATAAAGTTCAGCACTTGCAGGATTTGCTATAGGGTAGTAAGGCTCGTTCTTTCCGTATTCGTACTGTGATGAGTATTCATAGGAAACAACAGTCTTTGGTGATTTGTCATTCAGGAAATACTTGTACTCGCCGATTCGGGTGAAGTCATAATTCTCCGGATAGTTGACTACTGCAACAGGTTGGAAGAATTCTTTGTCGTAGGTTCTGAAATCAAAACTGATACTGCGGTATGGAAGGTCTCCGTACATGCGTTCAACCAGTTCATCCACAGCTCCGGAATAGAAGAAGCGACAGTTATTTACAAAGTCATTCCACTGTTCTTCTGTCTTAAGATGTTCTGATTCGTATTTCTTCCATGAGGTATCAGTGATTACTTCGATATTCTCATGATTAAGCATCCTCTCCATCATTGCGGTATAGCCGTCTGATGGAATACCCTGCCAGCGGTTCTGAAAATATCTGTCATCTCTGCTGACATATACAGGAACTCTTGCTGTTACAGAAGGGTCGATTTCCTCGGGCTTCAGTCCCCACTGCTTCATGGTGTAGATAAGAAATACCTTGCGGCAGATATAGTCAGCAAGAAAGGATAAATCCTCATCATTGGCTTCTCTCAGTTCCAGAATAGGAACCTTGCGGTTGAAACCAAATCTGCCTATCAGCTTTTCTTCCAGTCTTGATGCTATTACTTCAGGAAAGACTTTTCGTATTGAATTGAGATTGAATGGTATCGGTACAAGTTGTCCGTCGACCATACCAAGAACCTTATGCATATAAGGCTCCCATTTGGTAAAGCGACTTACAAAATCCCATACCTCTTTACTGTCAGTGTGAAAAATATGGGTACCGTACTTATGAACGCATATGCCGTTCTCGTCATAAAAATCGTAACAGTTTCCTCCTATATGAGATTTCCTCTCAATAACTGTTACCTGCTCTCCGCGCTCTGCCAGCATTCGTGCAAGCGCTATTCCGGAAATTCCTGCACCGACGATAATGTTTTTCATACTGATTTTTACTGTTTTTATTTATTTTTCTCAGATTTTTGAAAATTTTTGAATTGACCAGGTGACGAATGATGGTACTTTGATATTTAAGAAATTGTCGACAAGCAAATCAAAACAAAAAACAAGTAAACTAATGACCCATGAGACATTAGTCTATACAAAATTTGTCAGTTCCAAACTCATTTTACCATGACTTTAAAAGTCTGTATCACATTACAACTTCTATTCATGCACCTAAGATGATTTTAATTCTCATCTAATCACTTCTTTTCTCTGGAAAGAAATCCTTACATTTTGAAGGAATCTTTCCCACAAAACCTTGCTAATTATACATAGAGATAAACACGTTAGCAACAGTCTAAATCATATTTTGTGATTCATGTTTATCGACATAATCCGTCACTTACAAACATCGGAGACACTGTGACTGCAACTCTTAAGCTCTTTCTGTATTGTTTTTACTCACTTCCGGAACTCACCCCACAATTCTATGATTGCTGCTGTACAGCAGCAATCTCCGCAAATACGTTTGCACTCTTTCCCACAGTTATCCCACATAAAACGGCAAATTTCTGAAACGAGACACGACCCGCCAGGATTTAGAATAATATCCCGAAGATATACACAGGAAATCATGCAGAAATCTGTCTTCTGATACGGTCATCAGGTCTCACTTCACCGGTTCTGATATTGCCGATGTTCATTTTATTTCAGCAAATCTGACGAATCAGCTTCCGATTCAGCATACATTAAATCAGATATCTGACGTTTGTTTGAGATCTGCTATAAGAATCTGAAACAAAGACTGAACGTATCTGACAAGTCCGGATCATGCTTCATTCATCATTCATCATTCATCATTCATCATTCATCATTCATCATTCATCATTCATCATTCATCATTCATCATTCATCATTCATCATTCATCATTCATCATTCATCATTCATCATTCATCATTCATCAAGACAGCTGTCGCAGAATTCCTGTTGAATGGCATGCATGGCGGTCTGATTTGTTCTTTTTCCTGCTCTGCATAAGCTTTCCCCATAGTTCATACCAGGTTCTCCTTCATCCTTCGCCTGGTAAACCTTGGTAAAATCGAACTCCGCTTAATTTAGGAGCAGACTTCAGTTTGAAACAGGTTTAAATTCCGGTCGCATGATTTCAGCTGTTATGAATACAGATCAGCCTGTATATAATCATGATTATCAGAAAAGCAGAACTCTCAAATTCCTTTTTTCAATTCTGTTCTACCTTCTGTCAAATTTGATCATGATTCATAAAAGCATTCAATATTCTTTTCAATTGTACAAAATCGCTGTCATATATATATAACAGAACGTAGTACCAGCAATCACAGGCTCATCCTGTCTGCCGTGCTTAAGTGAAAATCTGACTGTCAATGAAATCCGTTGCCGGAATACAGCAGGGACTTTCTCCCGCAGTTTCCTGCGATTTACAGACTGCCACCAGGTCGCTGAGAAGTCTGTGCTGATTTCTGTTTAAAAAGTTTTCAGCATTGCCTGTAATTTTTGCTGCCGGGATTTTTTATTTTTAGTTTTTTTCGACTGCTGATTTCTTACCCCGTTGCAGCCATGCAACCTCATTTTCACAATCAAAAAAAGAGATTTTTCAATCACCGTTAAACGAGGATTTTCCTATGGATCTTACACGCAAGAAACTTAAATGCTATTTCAGTTCAGTTGAGAAAAATGATCGCCGGGAAACCAGCGTCAAAATCAGCGGAGGATTCAATACCTATCTGGTAGGAAGAAACGGATCCCTGTGCAGACATTACTACCTCAGGCAAAAACTTGTAATCAGAACCACCGGACAGCATATCAGCATTACCCACGCCACCTGGGAGGAAGGCAATCTGCCTGACATAAAGGAATTCACGGAACTGATCTGCATATGCAACAACTGTTATCTTGCAGCGCTTAACGGAATGGATCCGAGAGAAGAAAATAATCAGTCTTTTTTTTTCTGGGATAAGCAACAAGAGATATTCAATAACCAGAACGGATGAAACGCCGGTGATCAGCACAGAAAATTCAGATGCAAAAACTATTTCACAACCGAATCCAGGTATGCAGATCCTGAATTCTGTAAAGAGCCGAAATAACTCCACCGGAAGAGCTGCTACACTTTCACAAAGAACTGCAGTAAAGACATCTGAACTACCAGCCGGAAATCATAATATTCTGTACTGCAACATGTACCAGGAGATCGACTACACAACGTCTTTCACATCATACTTTTCATATTCCTCATCTTCGCAGTCATTCATGCAGTCTTCCGCATCTCTTCATTCCTTCAATGCTGCTTCTTCTTCAACGTCATCTTCCGTCACAGCACACTCATCATCTGTAACTTCAGCCAGGCATTTATCTTCCCTATCACTTTCTGTAACTCCGCCCTCCAGCACCGCTTCATCCTTCAATCAGCCTCCGACATCCTCAACTTCTGCCAGAATCGCTTCCAGTTCCGCATCTTACGACTCTTTATCCTCCCTGTCTTCCTTACAGTCCTTCTCATCCGCGCCTGTTTCATCATCAGCTGCATCCTTTCAGCATCAGTCCGCTGGCACAAAATCATATGACGACCGCCAGAGCATGAAGGGAAACAGATCAGAAATTACCAGATTAAGCACTAACGGACAGTCAACAGGAATCTGCTACGCTTCTGTACCATACTATCCGAATAACATCAGCGAGAATGACAGCCATGACTCAGGCTTCCTGAACACGGCGTATGCATCAGACTGCAGAGCGAATGATCTGATCCTAAATGTGACAGTGACAGATTCGCAGTCAAATCCAGCCTTTTATTCAAATCCAGACTGCAGTTCAGTTGCAACTACAAATGCAGTCTCAAACTCAAACCGCACCAGTTTTTCAAATCTGAAATCATACTCCTGCTCAGTTTCAGGATCCTGTTCCGAACAAGATCCGGGAGCTTGTTCAGAGTTCAGCGGAGAAGTTCTCTGCCTTGAACTGTTCTGCCACGAGTATATGGATCATAAGAGTCTGAGGCTGAAAACCAGAAGCTTCTATGAGAAGGTGATCAGCTGTCATATTGCACCCCACTATGACAAATTTCCTGATCTTAAAACTCTGACACCTGTCAGGGTTGCCGAAATCATCCTGAAGCCCATCATTGCGGAAGATAAAATCTCCACAGCCTACAACACCAGAAACACGATTGTGGCTGTAATCAACCATGCCAGAATTGTTCATGATCTGAGTATGTATCCACAGTTCGGCTCCTTCAATACCTTAAGTCAGATTGCCAGGATCCCCCAGAGATGCGACTATGAAAAATCCTTTGCGGCGATGATAAACGGGGATATAGGAGAAAATATCGCCCAGATCTTCGAACTGTTTCATCAACACGTCAAAAACATAAAAATCCTTGTACTGCTGGAGCTGACATTCCATCTCTGTCTCCGTCAGAACGAGGTTCTGAATATCAGAAAGAGCAATATTGATTACAGGGATCACTGTCTGCATATTGATGAGACCAAAACGATTTCCGCCAAAAAAGGCGGCTTTGATGTACCACTCACCACGCAGACCGAGGCACTGCTAAAATACATCATCAGTACGGAAATTAAGGAAGAAAACCCGGAAGCAGAAACTGACGCCAATACAGAATCCGAATCAAAAGCAGTAACAGACACCAAAACAGAAAAAGCTGTGAACCTTCCTGTGAATGAACCGGAAGAAAAAGAAACTCAGGATGACTACATCTTCACTTCGGGCAAACTCGGGAAAAGAATGGCAACCAACGCTCTCGGAGTATACTTCAACAGAATAGAGGGGCTCAAAGGAAATCAGACTGCCCACGGGATCAGGGCTATTTTCAAAACCTGGGCACATCGGAACAAAATCGATGACACCATCAGCGAGTGCGTACTGAGTCACCGGTGCTGGTCAAAGGTTGCAATCTCATACAACCGGGATCTGGCCACATATCTTTATACAGACAGAAAGGAGCTCATGAAAAAATGGTCTGATTTTCTTTCCGACAGCATAGGCAGCAATTCAGTACTGAAACGCAGTACTGATGAAACCGGAAGCAGAAAAGGAAGGAAACAGAAAGGTAAAGCATAAAGTCCTGAACGGCAGATCTGCTGTCTCACTGGGGGGATCCGTGTATCAGTCGATCCCGGATCCTTTGATAAAACAAAACTCCAGAGATCAGGAGAGCTGAATCTGAAGTTCTCTCAGTCGCTTTTTTTCACTGTTCCGTCCTGCTCATAATCAACCCGGTGTCATATGAAAATTATCTCGGAGTGTGTCAGATCATGGAACTCCGGCAGTCTGCATTTAATCCGCCGTTCGGGATCCCGCCATTTTTACTGTACATCCCTTTCCATAAAAGGCTATGCCGTATTTAAGGATCCTGATACATCCGTTCTGCTTCAGATGAAAGTCATACTGATTACTCTCAATCTGATCCAGTGCCTCATCACACACCCTGTCCTGAGTTATGAATCTGTCATCGCCACTCTTTTTAAATTCGAGTATTACCGCAGTTTTTCCTTCTTTCTTTGTCAGGATTATATCGAAATAACCGTTTCCGCTTTCCTGATTTGATTTGATGACAATATCTTCTGTAGCTATCATCGAAAGAACTCCGGTCATGAAGCCATGATAGTAGCTTTCATACGCAGTGTCGCGGAAACTTATGAATGTCATAAGCATGCTGTCGATAATCTTCTGAACATTTTCCTGTTCGCCCGCAAAAAGAGCATCTCTCAGACTGCAGCCCTTCTCCAGCCATTCCGGATTTTTGCGTCCAAATATACGATTTCTTTTCCTTATGAAACAGCTGAGTACTTCTCTGTTCGGAATTTTTATCAATGCTGTAGAATCCAGACTTTCAGCATCTGAGTCAAATTCATTTTCACTCTCAATCGGTATTTGGGTTTCTGCTGAATCCTTATAT
>JAEEGI010013212.1_pt1 | contig 17546 bp, 13 predicted proteins | sample 8958751 | NCBI WGS metagenome assembly JAEEGI01 (sample SAMN16246545, study PRJNA631951) | gut metagenome | biome: gut microbiome; feature: rumen; material: KS-attached | host: Bos | place: Iran: Karaj | collected 2018-10
CATCCTGGACCACAGCCTGCGCATGAAGACCCTCATGCGGGGCAGAGCCTGATTCAATACAGTAGGGGAGGGGCTTAGTCCACCACTCGTAAGAGAGTTTTGAAGTAAAATTACTTGGTAGCTGTCTGACAGGATTGGAAATACAAATCAATCATGACTGAGCTATGGAGGAAAAACATGAAAAACTCTCTTTTTGAACACAAAGGTGGAACCTATACCCAAGTGGGTAATTATCTTCTTCCCAATTTGACCCTTGAAGACACGACGCAAAAGCCCATCGGCAAGTGGGGCAGGATGCGAAAGCGCTATCTGCAGGAGCAGCACCCGCTCGTGTTCTCGGAGCTGCTGCTCTCAGAGAAGCTCTGGCTGCATCTGCTGGAGATCGACGAGGCCTGTCGGGATCGCCTGGCACTACTGGAATCTCAAATGGCTGTGCACGAGGGTGTGACCGAAGCACTCAAAGCCGCCGATCAGATGGAATGGGTGCGGAGGATGAACAGCATCCGCAGCCGGGCAGAAGAATTCGTTATGCAAGAGCTGATCTATCCCGAGAAAGTAGAAGAAAAGTAAGCTATGCAATTATTTCACGGAATCTATGGCGATGCCAAAAAGCAAGCAGCACAATAGCATTGATTGGGAGAATAATCTTTTTCGGTAAATGCAGCCCATGTCGCACCAACTGGTGCAGCATGGGCTGTTTATGCTTTTCAGTTGTTCACATCTGTCTCATCACCGCACAGCGAGCGGCGAGGAAGCGCTTTGTAATCGGACTCTTCCCGTCGCTCTAAATCTGTGATAGGTGCCGGGGATGGAGCGGAGTTCCACGGAGCGCCGGGCTCCTCCAGCATTTTGCGTGGGCTATGCTCTCTTCCCGCAGAATATCGACCTCTGCGACCTCGACATAGGCCGCCGGAAGCCCGGTGAAGGTCTCTGCCTGCATTGGAACCACGCATTTGGGATCGGCGTCCGTTCTGCCGGGAAGGTAGGCCTCCTACATCCAGCGGCTGCCGTCCGTGGACCAGTCAGCCGCAGATAGAGACGCATGGAGGCATACTTCTCCGTATCGCAGTCCGTCACAGGATAGGCTGAACCTGTCCGTGCTGGGCGATATGTGCTTTATCACGCACGAGATGTGTGACATCTGCAACCAGCGTACCGCTTCCACTATCGCCGTCGATTAGGAGCTTGTCCCGGTCGACGCCGAGTCTGTCCGCGTTGTTCCAGACATGCTCCAGCAAAGTTCTGCGGTCAGGTGTGGGCCTTGACGGCCACGCTCGGGCAAGTGAAGCTATATGAACCGGAGCCGACCTCGTGGGTCGTCCCGTCGGGCAGAATCACCTCGGCGCGGGTGTTGCAGGGGATCTCCACGCGAAGAGTGAAGCTCTCGCCGTCCTGTTCCCAATCCGTGGTAATCACGCCGTAGGGGCTCTGATAGCTCGTCTTCGCCCAGCTCAGCGAGGCGTCCGGCCGTGGCTGAATGCGGATCTTCTCAAAGCCGGGCTCCGCACCGGAGATGCCGGACACCGTGCGGTAGATCCAATCAAACACGCAGCCAAAGGAATAGTGGTTGTAGGAGAGGCTGCCGACCTTTCCCTTGGGATTGATCCCGTCCCAGGCCTCCCAGATCGTGGTGGCCCCGCGCTCCACCTCGTAGAGCCAGGAGGGGCAGCCGGTCTGATACAGGAGCGCCCAGGCCACATCCGCCCGGCCGTTCTCGGTCAGCACGTCCAACAGCATCGGCGTCGACAGGAAGCCGGTGTCAAGGCAACCCTTGTTCTTCTCGATCAACAGGCACAGGCGATCCACCGCGGCCTGCTTGAGCTCATCGGGGATGATGTCATTGGCCAGAGCCAGCACATAGCTGCCCTGCATATCGGGCTGCAGGCGGCCGTTCTCGCTCAGATAGGTCTCCCGAATCGCCTCCACGATCCGCGTGCGCAGCGTTTCATAGCGCTTCGAATCCTCATCCTTGCCAAGGGCAGCGGCAATCCTGCTCATGGTGCGGACGGAATAGGCGTAGTAGATGGACGCTGTCAATTCGCCGGTGATTTTAGCGCCGCTTGCCCCGCCCATGGGTCCCTTCGATACGCTGGGCGCCATCCAGTCGCCGTACTGCCAATTCACATTCCATAGGTACTTTTGGTTCTCGATCTCCCTGGCTGTCGGGTTTTTCTTCTTGCGGAAGGACTTAGGCACACTGGCCGCGGCTACCTTGGCGACATAGTCGAGATAGCGCACCATGCCATCGTAGTGTTTGGCGAGCACCTCCCGGTTGCCGTACATGCGATAGAGCGTATACGGCACAAAGATGATGGCGTCAGACCAGCCGGCCGCACCCACGTGCTCGCCGCCCTGCATTTTGGCGGTGTTCTTGTAGGAGGCATTAAAGGGTGCGACGATCGGCACCTGCCCGTCGGGCAGCTGCTCGGCAGCGAGGGCATCCATCCAGCGGTCGAGGAAGGCGTTCATCTCCTGGTTATAGCAGGCGGTCGGCGCGAAGACCTGAGCGTCCGCCGTCCAGCCGGCCTTTTCACGCTGCGGGCAGTCGGTGGGGATGGAGATCATGTTGGCGCGCTGCGACCAGAGGGAGTTATCGTGCAGCTGATTGAGTTTCTCGCTGCTGCAGGCGAAGTCCATGCGCTCCTCCAGCACAGAAGAGAACACCAGCGCGGTAAACTGCTCCGCCTTCGGATTATCCAGACCGCTAACGCGGACGTAGCGGAAGCCGTGGTAGGTAAAGCGCGGCTCAAAGACCTCGGTCCCTTCGCCGGAGCAGACGAAAATATCCTTCTGATCCTTGTTGACGCCGAGAATGTTCATCAGGAAATTGCCCTTGGCGTCCAGTACCTCGCTGTGCTCCAGCGTGATCTTCGTGCCAGTCGGCGCACTGACGCTGGTGCGCACGACGCCGGCTAAGTTCTGACCGAAGTCTACGACCCACTCGCCCTTAGGCGTGCGCAGAACCTGCCTGGCCGGGACTTCCCGGATCACCGTGACGCCGGGGCCGGCCTGCGGCAGAAGATTACTCTTGTTTTTCTCGGACACGACAGCAGCCCATCCGGCGTCTTCAAAGCCGGGGCGGCTGACCGCGGCGAGGGTCGTACCGAAGTTGTGATCCTGCATCTCGCCGATGAAGAGGTCGGCGTAGCGGATCACGCCGTCCTGGCTGCAGCGGAAGCTCTCATCCGAGCAGATCGTCTCGCGGCTGCCGTCGGCATAAGTGAGCTCCAGCTGCATCAGCAGCGCGCGGGACATGCCGTACTGCGCGCACTCGCCGCCCGCACCGATGCGCCCGGCCCACCAGCCGTCGCCCAGCAGTGCGCCGCAGGCGTTGCGGCCGGGATGGAGCAGCCCCGTCACATCATAGCTCTGGTAATACATGTACTTGTCATAAGGGGTGAATTCCGGGGCGAAGCGGCGGTTACCGGGCTCCGTGCCATTGAAGGCCAGCTGGTAAATGCCCTGCGCGGTGGCGTAGACCTCCGCACGGGTGAGACCCTCTTTCACCTCAAACTCCCGGCGCAGCAGCGTGGCCGGACAGAGACGCTCCTCGGGCGGCTTCTTCTGCTTGGCATGGAAGAGCATGCTGGCAATGATGTTTACGGGCTTTTCCCACAGAACACTCGGCATGGAGGGCTTGATCCAGGAGGCTGTCAGCTCCTCCGGCGCGCCCTCGAAGCAACCTTCGCCGCAGGCGGTCTCATCCCGGCTGTCCCAAAGCTGTACACGCCAGGTATAGCGCACGCGGGGAGCGGGCTCGAAGCCTTCGGCTGCGACATCAATGCTCCGGCTGCTCTCCACGCGGCCGGAATCATACACGGGCTCTGTGCTCTGCTCGGCAAAGAGCTGCAGGCGATAGGCCTTCTGCATAAGATCTTGCGAGTCTCCGGTAAAGGCCCAGCTGAACGCCGGCGTTTCTCTGAAAGGGCCGGGCTTCGCTTCGTGATTGCAGCTCAGGCGAATGATTTCCAACATGGTGTTTTCCTCCTCTGTTTTTTATAGTTCCGCGATTGTACTTCTGAGTAAAGTATAGTATGATTGCAGCAGAAGAGTAATCGGGATATTTGCTTGATTACCATAAAATATTGCTATTTGAGGTGTTCCCATGTTTGAAAAGCTGCCGTTTTTGCATATGGAGCTGTCCGAGCAGCCGATGGATCAGTCTCATCCGCAGTTCTGGGAGGAGCTGCAGCAGTTCCAGGAGGAGCGGAAGATCTATTTTGACACTGCCGCCGTCCGTGCGGAATACCGGAATGTGGGGCATCTCTCCCTGCTGCCCACGCCTCCGATCTCGGCCTTTGCGCGCGACGGCCTGCTCACCGTGCAGAGCTTTCACATCATGGACGCGAAGAAGGGTTTCTTCACCCGGCGGAAGGACTACCAGGCTTGGATGTTATTGCTGACCTTGGGCGGGAGGGGCCATCTGGAATACCGCGGTCACAGCTATACGCTCGAGCAGGGCGACTGCTTCTGGATCGACTGCCGGGAGCCTCACCATTATTGGGTGGAAGACGAGGGCTGGCGGCACGCTGTGCTTCATTTTGACGGCTTTCCCGCGCAGGCGCTCGGCCAGGTCTTCCTGCAGCGGCCGTCCGTGAAGTTCTCCATGAGCCATGAGCTGGAGGAGCAGCTCGAGGTGCTGCTTGAGACTGTATGCGGAAACAGGGTCTATCGGGAGGTGCTGGTCTCGGAAGGCTTGTACCGTCTGCTGACCGGTATCATCACCCAGTCCGAGCAGGGTGCGCTGCGCGTCGCAATCCCGGAAGCGATCCGACAGCTGACAGCGTATATGGAAAGCAACTATTCCGCCGACCTGACGCTCGATGAACTAAGCCGTTTCTCCAACATCAGCAAATACCATCTCAGCCGGGAGTTTCGGAAGCACACCGGCATGCCGCCCCATGAATACCTGATCCGCATCCGGCTGGATAACGCCAAGACTCTGCTGAAAACCACAAACTATACCGTGTCGACGATCGGGAGTCTGGTGGGCATCCCGGACCCGAACAACTTTCATTATCTGTTCAAGCGCTACTGTGAAGTGACCCCCGGCCAGTGGCGAAAAACGAGATTGTCGAATCCTGAACTCTGACAGCGACGTTCTCCGTCACGAAGAAAAGCCGTGACAGAGGACGCCTTTTTATGCTATACTGGCGCATAAGGGGTGTGAGAATGGACGCGAAACTGTTACAGCAGCTCTCCCGAATCACCGAGGAGGAGCAGGCGATCCTAAACGGTAGTGGCGAGATCGACCGCAGTATTTATATGAATGGGATCGGGTCAGAGGTCAGCGCCTCGCGGCTTCTGTCGGCCGGGAAGCTCATCACGCTGCGGCCTCACACGCGCTTTATCGACTTTCCCGAGCACAGCCACGACTATGTGGAGATGGTCTACATGGCCGCCGGGCGCACGGTGCACCGCGTCAACGGCCAGCGTATCGAGCTGCGAACCGGGGAGCTGCTGCTTCTCAGTCAGAGCGCCGTGCAGGCCATCGAGTGCGCTGAGGCGGACGATATCGCCGTGAATTTCATCGTTCTGCCGCAGTTTTTCACCTCCACGCTGACCGCCCTCGGCGAAGAAGAGACGCCCTTGCGCCACTTTCTGGTGGACTGTCTCTGCGGTGGGGCGGGCGTCGGCTATCTGCACTTTCGCATTGCCGAGATCCCGGAGGTGCAGAATCTGCTCGAAAATCTGATCTTGATTCTGCTGGGCTCAAGCGGCATGAAGCGCAAGCTCGCGCAGATGACAATGTCTATGCTCTTTCTGGAGCTGATGGATCACACGGACATGCTCTCCTACCCGGAGGATGAGGACGCGATCGCCGTGCAGATCCTGCGCTATATCGAACGGGAGTACGCCCACGGCAGTCTCGCGGAGGCGGCGCGCCAGCTGCACTACGACGAGGCCTGGCTCTCGCGGCAAATAAAGACGCAGACCGGGGAGACCTTCACCGCACTGATGCAGGAAAAGCGTCTGGCGCAGGCGGCCTTTCTGCTGCGAAGCACGAAGCGCAAGGTCGGCGAGATCGCTTTGGCTGTCGGCTATGAAAACACGAGCTTTTTCCACAGGCTCTTTCAGAAGGCCTACGGCTGCTCGCCGAAGCATTACAGAGATTCGCAGGACTGCAAATAAGGACGCTTTTTTACACAAATACCGACCTCCCGCTTTTTCTTCCCATGTGTTAAGATCCGGACAGAAGAAAAGGATGGGAGGTCTTGCTATGCCCAAATGCTATCTGGCCGTTGACGTCGGCGCCTCCTCCGGGCGGCATATCGTCGGCTGGAAAGAAAACGGCGAGCTCAAAGCCGAGGAGGTCTACCGCTTCCCAAACGGCGTGACCGAACAGGACGGACACCTGACCTGGGACATCGACGCGCTGACGGCGCATGTGAAGGCCGGCATCGACAAGGCGCGTGAGCGCTATGAGCTCGAAAGCCTTTCGATCGACACCTGGGGCGTGGATTACGTGCTGCTCAAGGGCGACGAGGTCGTATACCCCTGCTATGCCTACCGCGACAGCCGCACCGAGGCTGTGATCCCCAAAGTGCACGAGAAGATCAGCTTCACGCGGCTCTACCGGCACACCGGCATCCAGTTCCAGCCCTTCAACACCATCTATCAGCTCTATGCGGATAAGCTCGCGGGGCGGCTCGAGGGCGTGACGGACTTTCTGATGATCCCGGAATATCTGATGTACAGGCTCTGCGGCGTCAAATCCCACGAGTATACCAACGCCACCACCGGCGGCATGGTAAGCGCCGAGACCAGCGAATTCGACCCAGTCATTATCGACGCGCTCGGCCTTCCGAAGCATCTCTTCCACCCGCTGCAGCAGCCGGGGACAGTGATCGGGGCGTATGAGGGGATCAAGGTGACGCTCTGCGCCACCCACGACACGGGCTCGGCCGTCGAGGGCATCCCGATGGAGGAGGACGCGCCCTACATCTCCTCCGGCACCTGGTCGCTGCTGGGCGTCAAGACCGAAAAGCCCATCACGAACGCGGCCTCGGAGCTCGCAAACTGGTCGAACGAAGGCGGCGTGGGCTACAACCGCTATCAGAAGAACATCATGGGCATGTGGCTCGTCAATCGCCTGCGCGACGAGCTCTGTCCCGGAAAGCCCTTCGGTGAGATCGTCGCCGAGGCGGAAGCGAGCCGCTTCGAGGAGACGGTGGACGCGAATGCCTCCGCCTTCCTCGCGCCCGAGAGCATGAAGGTCGCCTTCGACGCATCGCTCTCGATGCAGCCGCAGACGGTCGGCGACTATTTCCGCTGCGCCTACCGGAGCCTCGCGCTCTCCTACATGAACGCGATCCAGGAGCTGCAGCACAACACAGGAAAACACTACGACAGCATTTACATCGTCGGCGGCGGGGCGAAGAACCAGTTTCTCAACGCGCTGACCGAGAGCGCCAGCAGCAAAAAAGTGATCGCCCTGCCCATCGAGGCCACGGCGATCGGAAATCTAAACATTCAGATGGAGGCAGACCAATGAGCTACACGGAAGCGAAAGCCAGATACGAAGCCCTGGGCGTCGATCCCCAGGCGGCCATCGAAAAGCTGAAGACCGTGCCGGTGTCCCTGCACTGCTGGCAGGGCGACGACGTGCGCGGCTTTGACACGGACCCCAACAAGCCCCTCACCGGCGGCATCCAGACCACCGGCAACTATCCCGGCCGGGCCCGGACTCCCGAGGAGCTGATGGCCGACCTGGAGAAGGTGCTGAGCCTCATCCCCGGAAAGGCGAAGATGAACCTCCACGCGAGCTACGCCATCTTTGAAGACGGCGAGTGGGTCGACCGTGACAAGCTGGAGCCCAAGCATTTCCGGAAGTGGGTCGAGTTCTGCAAGGCGCATAACTGCGGCTGCGACTTTAACCCCACCTTCTTCTCGCACCCCATGTGCGACCCGCTGACGCTCGCGAGCCCCAACGAGGCGACGCGCCGCTTTTGGATCGAGCACGGCAAGGCCTGCATCCGCATCTCGCAGTATCTCGCCGAAGAACTCGGCGAACCCTGCGTCATGAACATCTGGACCGGCGACGGCTTCAAGGACATCCCCGCCGACCGCATGGGCCCGCGCATGCGCTATAAGGAGTCGATCGACGAGATCCTCTCCGAGCCCTATGATTTCAAAAAGGTCAAGCCCTGCGTGGAGTCCAAGGTCTTCGGCATCGGCGTCGAGGCCTACACCGTGGGCTCCGCGGAATTCGCCCTCAGCTACGCCGCGCAGAACAGGGAAAAATGCCTGCCGCTGATGGATAACGGCCACTACCACCCGACCGAGGTCGTGTCCGACAAAATCCCGGCGCTGCTGACCTTCTTCCCGGAGATCGCCCTGCACGTCACCCGCCCCATCCGCTGGGACTCGGACCACGTCGTGCTCTTCGACGACGAGACCCGCGAGATCGCCAAGGAGATCGTCCGCTGCGGCGGCCTCGACGGCCGGGTGGACATCGCGCTCGACTACTTCGACGCCTCCATCAACCGCATCGCCGCCTGGACGGTGGGCTTCCGTAACCTGCAGAAGGCGCTGCTCTTTGCCCTGCTGACGCCGGACATGTCCGCTCTGCAGAACGAGGGCCGCTTCACGGAGCTCATGGTGCGTCAGGAGGAGCTCAAGTCCCTGCCCTTCGGGGAAATTTGGGACGAGTACTGCCGCAGCTGCGGCGCGCCGCTCGACGGCGAGTGGTTCGCGGAAGTCGCGAAATACGAAAAGGAAGTTCTGGAGGCAAGAGCATGAAAGACATTCTGACCGCCCCCTTTATGGTGGAGATGATCCGCACTACGACCAATATGTACGCCCACGGCTGGGACGAGCGCAACGGCGGCAACATCAGCCTGCTGCTGGATGAGGAAGAGATAGAGGATTATGTAAACCTTAACGAGGTCATCCGCCGCATTCCGACCGGCTTTTCCGCGCCGGAGCTGGAGGGCAAATACTTCCTCGTTACCGGCACCGGTAAGTATTTCAAGAACGTGCAGTATGCGCCCGACGTGAACCTCGGTCTCGTGCGCCTCACCGACGGCGGCGAGACGGCGGAGCTTTTGTGGGGCTATGCCGACGGCGGCAAGTTCACCAGCGAGTTCCCCGCCCATATGATGAGCCACGTGGCCCGTCTCAAGGTCGACCCCGCGAACCGCGTCGTCATGCACTGCCACCCGGCGAACCTCCTCGCCATGACCTATGTCCACACCCTCGACGAGAGGGAGTTCACCCGCACGCTCTGGCAGATGTGCACCGAGTGTATCGTGGTCTTCCCAGACGGCGTGAACGTGCTGCCCTGGATGCTCTGCGGCACAAACGAGATCGGCGAAGCTACCGCGCAGAAGATGGAGACCGCCCGCCTCGTCGTGTGGAGCCTGCACGGCATCTACGGCGCGGGTAAAGACCTCGACGAGACCTTCGGCCTGATCGAGACCGCCGAGAAGGCCGCCGAGATCTACATGAAGATCGCGCATCTCCCGCGCGTGAACACGATCACCGACGACATGATGCACCAGCTCGAAGAGCGCTTCGGCGTCAAGGGCAGGGAAGGATACCTCGACTGAGAAAAGACAGATAACAGAAAACCGACAGGGTCAGATTCCCTGTCGGTTTTGCGTTATCAGGTTTAGCGCTTGACGCGGGCGCCTGCGCCGCCCATGATGGCCTCGACCTCTTTTTTGGAAGCCATCGAGGTGTCGCCAGGCGTGGTCATCGCCAGCGCGCCATGGGCTGCGCCGTAGTTGACGGCCTTTTCGGCGTCGCCCGTGGTCATCAGCCCGTAGACCAGACCTGAGGCGAAAGAATCTCCGCCGCCGCCGCGGTCCATGATCTCGAGCCCGTTGTATTCCTTGGACTGGTAGATCTCGCCGTCGGCCCAGCAGATGGCCTTCCAGTCGTTGTCCGTGGCGGTCTTGACGGTGCGCAGCGTGGTCGCGACCACCTTGAAGTTCGGGTAGGTCTCAGCCGCCTTGCCGATCATCTTCTTGTAGCCCTCGAGGTTCAGCTCCTTGAGATTCTCGTCGTTGCCCTCGATCTCAAAGCCGAGGCAGGCAGTGAAGTCCTCCTCGTTGCCGATCATCACGTCGACGTATTTTGCGACCTCGCGGTTGACTTCGCGCGCCTTTTCCAGACCGCCGATCGCGCTCCACATGGAGGGGCGGTAGTTGAGGTCGTAGGAGATGACGGTGCCGTATTTCTTCGCGGCCTTGCAGGCGGCGATGACGGTCTCGCAGCTCTGCTCGGAGAGCGCCGCGTAGATGCCGCCGGTGTGCAGCCAGCGTACGCCCAGCTTGCCGAAGATATATTCAAAGTCAAAGTCCTCGGGCCGGGCCTGGGAGATGGCGGTGTTGGCTCTGTCAGAGCAGCCCACGGCGCCGCGGATGCCGAAGCCGCGCTCGGTGAAGTTGATGCCGTTGCGGCAGATGCGCCCGATGCCGTCGGTCTTTTTCCAATAGATGAGATCGGTGTTCACGCCGCCCTGCTCAATGAAGTCCTTCATCAGCAAGCCGACCTCGTTGTCGGCGAAGGCGGTGATGACCGCGGTGTTCAGCCCGAAGCACTTGTGCAGGCCGCGGATGACGTTGTACTCGCCGCCGCCCTCCCAGGCGCGGAAGGAGCGGGCAGTGCGGATCCGGCCCTCGCCGGGATCCAGGCGCAGCATGACCTCGCCAAGGCTCACGGCGTCAAACTTGCATTCTTCTCTGGGACGCAGATTCAGTTCCATAGCAGCATTTCTCCTTTATCATTCTTTGATCCGATGGGTTTCCCCCTATCGGCCTTCGGCCACTTCCCCCCAAGGGGGAAGCGCGCGCTTGTCTCCCCCCTTGGGGGAGATGCCCAGTGCGCACACTGGGCAGAAGGGGCTCATTCGCCGCGGGCTTCCTTCACGATCTCGCGGGACTTCTTGCAGAGCTCGGTGATCTCATCCCACTTCTGGTTGTCGATGAGATCAGCGGTGACCATGTAGCTGCCGCCGCAGGCCGCGATGACCGGGCAGGACAGGTAATCCTTCAGGTTCTTCAGACCCACGCCGCCGGTGGGCATGACCTTGAACATGGGGAAGGGCGCGGAGAGGGCCTTGATCTTGGCAAGGCCGCCGGACTGCTCGGCGGGGAAGAACTTGAGCACTTCCAGACCGAACTTCAGAGCCTGGTGATAATCGGTGGCGGTGGTGCAGCCGGGGAAAATGGGGATGTTCTTCTCCTGGGCATAGGCTACCAGCTCCGGATCAAAGCCGGGGGTGACGATAAACTGACCGCCCACGGCCAGAACCTTGTCGATCTGCTCGGTGGTGGTGACGGTGCCGGCGCCCACGATCATTTCGGGGCAGGCTTCCTTCATGAGCTTGATGGCGATATCGGCGCCGGCAGCCCGGAAGGTGATCTCCGCCACCGGTACGCCGCCCGCGCAGAGGGCCTTGCCCAGGTTGGCGGCGTCCCGCTCGGGGTGGTTGAGCTTGATGACCGGCACCACGCCGATGGCGCTGATCTTTTCGTTCATGGCATTCATGTGCTGTCCCTCCTACAGTTTTGATTATGAATCAGGCGCTGTCTCTCTATTCTGTTTTACCAGTGGTGAGACAGCGCCTTTGTTATGATCGTAAGATTTTTTTATTCGTCCCCGTACTGCAGGTACGCACCCTTCATGGGGGAGGCTGCGTGCTCGCTGAACAGACGGAGGACGCCGCTCTTATATTTGCGGGGCTTGGGCTTCCAGTTCTTTTTCCGCTCTGCCAGGACGAGATTCATCTCCTCCGGCGTCTTCCGTTCACCCTTGACGCCGACAATGGCGAGAATGCGGCCGGGTACGTCGATCTCAATCAGGTCGCCCTCTTCCACCAGGGCGATCGGCCCGCCGGCCTGCGCCTCGGGGCTGCAGTGGCCGATCACGGGACCGGTGGAGGCGCCGGAAAAGCGTCCGTCGGTGATCAGAGCGATGGCGCGTCCCAACTCCTTGTCGGTGCTGATGGCCTCGCTGGTGTAGAACATTTCCGGCATACCGGAGGCCTGTGGGCCCTCGTAGCGGATGAACACGGCGTCGCCCTTCTGTACCTTGTGGTGCAGCACGGCGTCGAGGCATTCCTCCTCGCTGTCGAAGGGACGCGCGTTCAGGACGGCCTTGAACATCTCCTTCGGGCACGCAGTGTGCTTGATGACCGCACCCTCGGGGGCGAGGTTGCCCTTGAGCACAGCCACGCTGCCGTCGGTGCCGATGGCCTTGTCATAGGGGCGAATGATGTCTTCCTTCGTGACGTGGATGCCGTACTTGGCGTTCGCCTCATCCAACCACTTCTGACAGCGCTCATAGAAACCGTTGGCTTTCAGCTCGTCCAGGTTCTCGCCCAGGGTCTTGCCGGTTACGGTCATGGCGTCCAGGTGCAGGACATCCCGGATCTCCTCCATGATGGCGGGCACGCCGCCGGCATAGTAGAAGAACTCAGCGGGCCAGCGCCCGGCGGGACGGATATCCAGCAGATAGTGCGCGCCGCGGTGCAGCCGGTCAAAGGTGTCGCCGTCGATCTCCAGACCGTACTCGTGGGCGATGGCGGGCAGGTGCAGCAGGGTGTTGGTGGAGCCGGAGATTGCCGCATGAACCAAGATCGCGTTCTCCAGGCTGTCCATGGTCACGATATCGGTAGGCTTGAGACCCTGCCACGCGAGCTCAACAGCCTGCTTGCCGGCGCGGTAGGCGTAGTCCAGAAGATCGGGGCTGGTGGCCGGGAGCAGCGCAGAGCCTGGCAGACTCAGACCCATGGCCTCGGCCATGATCTGCATGGTGGAGGCGGTGCCGATGAAGCTGCAGGCGCCGCAGCTCGGGCAGGCGTTGCATTTGGCCCAGGTGAAGCGCGCCTCGTCGATCTCGCCGCGCTCATACTGCGCGGAGTACATGCCAAGCTGTTCAAGCGTCAGGAGCTCAGGCCCCGCGCTCATGGTGCCGCCCGTGACCATCACGGAGGGGATGTTGACGCGGGCCATGCCGATGAGATTGCCGGGCATTCCCTTGTCGCAGCTCGCCATATAGACGCCGCCGTCAAAGGGCGTGGCGTTGGCGTGGATCTCGATCATGTTGGCGATCATCTCGCGGCTGGCGAGGCTGAAGTTGATGCCGTCCGTGCCCTGGCTCTCGCCGTCGCAGATGTCGGTGGCGTAGTAGCGCGCGCCGTGTCCGCCAGCGTCCGCGATGCCGCGGCAGGCGGCCTCGACAAGCTGATCCAGATGGCCAGAGCCGGGATGGCTGTCGCCGAAGGTGCTCTCCACGATGATCTGGGGCTTGGACAGATCCTCCAGTTTCCAGCCGGTGCCGAGGCGCAGGGGGTCGAGCTCAGGCGCGACCTTGCGCATTTTCTGACTGGTCAGTTCTTTTGCATCTCTCATGGGTTCCGTCTCCTTTTTCAGATTTCGATGGCTCTACTTTATCAGACGAAGAAGGAAATGACAAGCGCGACCAGGAATCCGGTCAGGCCGACCAGGGTCTCCATGATGGTCCAGGTCTTGAGGGTGGTCTTCTCATCCAGGCCGACCAGGGACTTAACGAGCCAGAAGCCGGAGTCGTTGAAGTGGGAGCAGACGGTAGCGCCGCCGGCCACAGCGCACACCGTGCAGGCGAGGTACATCGGGCTCAGCTCGCTGATGCCGGGGAGAGCGGCCACAATACCGGCAGCCATGGTCATGGCGACGGTAGCGGAACCGACGCTGATGCGGACAAGGACCGCGACGATGAACGCGAGGAGCACGATGGGCATATTCATGGAGGCGACAGCATTGCCGATCACATCGCCGAGACCGGAGTACTGGAGCATGTAGCGCAGGACGCCGCCGCAGGCGGTCACCAGCAGGATCAGGCCGGTGGGCTCGAGGGACTTGGTCATGATCTTTTCAAGCTCTTCCATGCTGTAGCCGTGCTTGACGCCGAGGAGGAACATGGCGACGATGGTGGCGATCAGCAGGGCCACGAAGGGCTCGCCCAGGAAGTTGAAGACAGGCTGGATACCGGAGAGTGCGGGGACAACGCCGGCGATGGACTTGATAATGATGAGGATCAGGGGGATGAAGATGATGGCGACGATGGTGCCGAACTTGGGGAGCTTGGACTCGTCGATGTCCTCCTGGGCGCCGATACGGTCGGGCACGGGGACCATGTACTTGTTGCCGCAGTACTTGCCGAAGATGGGGCCGGCCACGATCATAGCGGCGGCGCCGCAGAAGATGCCGAGAAGGATGACCCAGCCGAGGTCAACGCCCAGCATGGTGGCGACGAGGACGGGACCCGGCGTGGGCGGGATGAAGGCGTGGCCGACAGCGAGACCGGCGAGAAGAGGAATGGCATAGAACAGGGTGGAACGCTTCGTGCGCTTGGCGAGAGAGAAGGCCAGGGGAATCAGGATGATGAGGCCGGCGTCGAAGAACACGGGCATTGCGATGACCATGCCGGTGATGCCGAGGGCCCAGGCCGCTTTTTCATCGCCGAACTTTTTGACCATGGTCACGGCGAGGGTTTGTGCGCCGCCTGATATTTCGAGGATAGCGCCGAACATGGAGCCGAGACCGACCAATAGTGCGATGCCCTTGAGGGTGTTACCGATACCGTCATTGACGGCGGTGATGATCGTGGTGGCGGGCATACCGGCGATCAGGCCGATGCAGATTGCGCCAACCAGAATGGAGACCATTGCCTGAACCTTGAACTTGATGATCAGAACCAACAGGATAACCAGACCGATAATAGCCGCGATGACAAGTCGAGTGGGGTCGAGCATTACTTCTGCTGCCATTTTTAAATCCTCCGTTTCATTTTCTCATTTCATTATAGCACACTGCCGCCGGTTTCCGCTTTCTCCTTTCTCTCATATTTGGCTTGGCGGGCTACACATTAGAAGATGGACGTCTGACGTCTCATGTGAGTATAAAATAGCACAGCCTTTTCATGCTGTCAATGCTTTTCCTGCATGTTTTTCAGCTTTAGCGTTTTGCATAGGCACGCAAACCGGTTTTTGTTTAAAAAAGCGAAAGACCCGTCTGCGATCTCTCGCAAACAGGTCTTTCCAAAGTTCTCTTTACTTACTCGGACGCGCCGGTCAGGGACAGGCGGTTGTGCTTCAAATGCTCGTGCATCGCCTCGCGGGCCGCTTCGGGATCGTGGGCGGCGATGGCGTCCACCACAGCGGCGTGAGTGTCGATGGTTTCCTGACGTAGTCTGCGTTGGGTCAGCTTGCCGAAAAGGTGAACGCTGTAGGTGATGACCGGAACCAGCTCATGCAGGACCCTGTTGTCCGTGCAGTCCGCGATTCGGATATGAAGCTGCTGATCCGCCGCAAGATGATCCTCGCCGGACAGGATCAGATCTTCCACCTGATGCTGGAGCACACGGAGCTCCGCAATATCCTGATCGTTCGCCTGCTCGGCCGCCTTCGCGGCGATCCAGGGCTCAAGCTGCCGGCGGATATCCATCAGCTCATTGGCCAGCCGGGGCTCATCCTCCAGATAGGCAAAGCCAAAGGGGTCGTCCACCACACCGGTGTTGTCGGCGATAAAGGTGCCCTTGCCGCGGCGCAGCTCCAACACATTGCGCGCGACCAGCAGCTTGACCGCCTCCCTGACGCTGCCGCGGCTGACATTGAGCTGCTGCGCCAGCTCAAACTCGTTCGGGAGCTGATCTCCGTTTTCCATGTGGCGGTCAATGATGAGCTGCCTGATCTGGTCAGCCACACGCTCTGGCAAGGTTTTGCTGCTCGATTTTACATGGGTAACATCGTCCAGAAACTTAGAATTCATAGCTCCTCCGCTTCCATACCTGTTTTCAGATGTCCGACATGCTATGTCCTGCTGTGTATTATACTCCGATCCGTAAAATATGCAAGATCAGCTGACAAACAGCATTTGGAAAACGGCCAGCATCAGCGGCATGGTCACGACGCACAGCGCCATGCTGATCACGCTGTACACCCCTGACTCATAGGCTTTCCTGTTGTACAGCACCGCGAGCTGCGAGACGGTCGAGGCCGTCGGCGTAGACAGGGCAATAAAACAGACCTGGAAGATGGGCACCAGGGCAGGATACCTGCCGAAGATGCCGGTCGCCAGAAACAGGAGCAGCAGACTTGCCGGCATGACAAGCAGCCTGCCCAGACAGATGGCGTAGGCCCTTCGGTTTGTGAAGACCTTCCGCAGATCGTGTTTGGTGATCACCATGCCAATCACCAGCATGGAGCAGGGGCCGACCATGCTGCCCAGACCTTCCATCGCCGTGTCCAGGACATCCGGGAGCCGTACTCGGAGAAGCATCAGCACGAGACCGGCTGCCAGCGCGATCATGTTGGGGTTGAGAAGGATCTTTCGGAAGTTCAGACGCTTCTCCCCGCTGATAATGCTGTTCCCATGCGTCCAGACCAGAAGGTTGAAGGGGACCTGCAGCGCGCTTGCATAGAAGACATATTCGCTGCCGAGGATCATGTTGATGAGAGGCAGCGCAAGGTTGCCCACATTGCTGTAAATCAGACTGCTGCGATCAACCGCGTCCAGCATCAGCGGCTTCTTCAGAACACTCAGCGCCGTGATCCAAATGAGGTAAGTACTGAACCCCAGTCCAAGCGCGCACAGAAATCCGCTCATCCGCTCCGGCGTGAGGTCGATTTGGAACGCCCGGCAGATCAGGCAGGGCTGCAAGATATACACGATCAGTCTGGACAAGGTTTTGCTATCTTCATTTACAACAACATGGAATTTGACAGCCCCATATCCGACAATGACCATGAGCATCATGGCCAGCAGCTTACTCATTAAAACAAGACCAGTATTCATCCGAGACTTCTCCCTGCTTTTACCTATGAAAGCTCCGCTTCCATAGATAAAATATGATTTAAAACGCCTGTTCCTTGCCCCTGACGGGGCAGCTGGAACAGATGCGCAAAAATCCCCATGCTGAGTCAGCCTTCATTTATCGTGGTGCAGATTCTTCCGCATGGAGATTTTATGGAGCACATTTATTTGATATGACGTCCGATGTCTTACTCATAATAGCCTGTTTTTTCCTCGCCGTCAAGACTGTTTCTTCTATCTGCGAAAAAACAGCAACAGAATGCAATGGGAACACGCCTCGTCATGAGTAAATCTATGTGATCGACGACCTGCTGGACCACCTGGCCGGGGACAATGACGAAGAGCCCAGCCCGGAGGAAATCGAAGAGATGTTCGACGTCCTGATGCAGACCTCGGACGCAGAATTCCAGCAGATGCCGCAGGAACTCGTGAACATGCTGTACAGTCTGGCGGAGGCCGGAGTGCTTCCGGAGGAGCTGGAACAGCGCGTCCGAAAACTGTTCCGCAGAAAGCAAAAATGACAAAAACACCGGCGGGAGCGTCACCAACTCTGGTGTAGCTCTCGCCGGCGCGCTGTTGTCATACTGCGGCTCAGCTTTCAGTAGTACCATGTGTCATTCATTCTCTTGGCTGAGTCTTTGAGCAGCTTTGGAAATACGATATAATCTCTGCTTTAAGCAGGAGATGCGCGTTATGTATAGGAAAAACATCCTCTTACTGTTTGAAGCGCTGTACAAGGAAAAG
>JAEEGI010013213.1_pt1 | contig 17545 bp, 10 predicted proteins | sample 8958751 | NCBI WGS metagenome assembly JAEEGI01 (sample SAMN16246545, study PRJNA631951) | gut metagenome | biome: gut microbiome; feature: rumen; material: KS-attached | host: Bos | place: Iran: Karaj | collected 2018-10
AGTAGTAATTCATATACAAATAAATATTATCCTTATTTCATTAGTAATGAAAAGGAATGTTATAAAGAATGTCCTTCAGGAAAATATTTCATTAATAATGTTTATGAATGCTATTATGAATGTCCTAGTCATTTTTATCATATAGAAAATGAATATGAATGTTAAGTTGATTCTCCATCTTTTTATTATATTGTAGACCAAAGGAAATTATGTGCTGATGAATGTCCTTCTGAATATCAATATCATGAATTAAATGAATTTAATTGTATAAATGTTTATCCTAATAATGAATATATTATAGAAACTTTAAAATGATGATTGTGAGAAATCTGATAATTATAAATATCATACTCAAGATGATAAATATTGTTATAGTATTTGTCCTGAAAGTTATAATTATAAATTAAATGATTCTTTAACTTCTTTTGAATGTTATAATCATTGTCCATCTCATTATATTCATGTTTCTAATTCTTTATTATGTGTTATTTGAATATTTATGGACTTTAAATTCAGAAGGAACTGAATGTAAACAAGATTTAAATAAAATTTCAGATTATAATTTAAAATGTGAGAGTTCATTTAATATTAATGAATATATAAAAGAAATTATATCTGATTCAACATCAACAACAGATTTAATAAATAATATAATAGAAAATATTGAAATAATTAAATATGTAAATACAGTAATACATTCAAATGTATCAATTCAAGTAATGAATTCAACTCTATCAGATGAAGATTTAAATTCAAACACTAATTTATCATATATAAATTTAGGAGAATGTGAAACAATATTAAAAAATCATTATAATTTAGATGAATCTCTTCCTTTAATAATATTATTAATAGATTCATCGTCCAAAACAAAATCATTAATTAATTCATTAAATTATAAAGTATTTGATCAAAATGGAAATGAATTAGATTTAAGTTTATGTTCAGATACAAAGATTACAGTTTATTATGCAATAACAAATGAAGATGGGACAATAAATATAGAATTAGTAGAACATTTAACTGATAAAGGAGTAGATTTATTTAATATATCATCAGATTTTTATCATCAAAGATGTTTTGGTTTTAATTATAATGGAAATGATATTACAACAGGTGATAGACAAAGTGATGTTTATACTTCTGTTTCTGTTTGTGAAAGTGGTTGTACTTATAGTACATTTAATGAAAGTTCAAAAAGAGTTAAATGCAGTTGTTTTGTTGAGAATGAAAATTATACTGAAAATAATATTGAAGAAGTAAAAGAAGAAGCTACTAATTTTTTTGATAGCTTAAATGATCAAATTGATTATAAATTAGTTGTTTGTTATAAAGTTTTTAAAAATTTCTTAAAAAGGTTTTATCTGAATTTAGGTTTTTGGTTTTTCTTTATTTGCTTTGTATTTTTTATTATTGAAGAAATTATATTTTGTTGTTCTTCAGTTCATAAATTATTATCAAAAATATATAAAAGCTTTCAAAAACCAATAAAAAAAAAACATGTTACTTTTCTTTTAAGAGCCCCTTTTTCACCTCCTCCAAAAAGACGTAATTTTGAAAATAGATATATTGAAGAATCTAGAAAAGAAAATCCAAAAAAGCATAAATTTATAGATTTTTTAAGTCAATTTAACCCTTATAATGGTCTTAATGATAGTAATATTTCAAATAAATTTAAAAAAATGAAAAATAAAAATAGTAAAAATAATTTAATCTTAACTCCTAAAAGAAAAACAACTGATCTTTCAAAAAATAAAGATAATATTACAATATATAAAAATTCATCAGGGTCTGAATTTATTCATTCAAGAGAAGGGACAAATAAAGATTTATTAATGAAAAACAGTCCAGAAAAAAAAAATTTTCGCGTTATTGATACAAATAAACTTAAAAATGAAGTTGATAACATTGAAACAAATGATAATTTAGTTAAAAATTCTTTTTTAAATAATACACATGTGAATTACATTAAAGATGAGAATATTATAAAAGAACATAATAAACAAATTTTAGAAAAATACGGTAAGTATTTAAGTTTAAAAGAAGAAAGTAATTATTATGAAATGTCTTTTCATGAAGCATTACAATATGATCAAAGATCATTTATGAAAATGTATCTTTATTTTATTTTTTTAAAAGTAGAATTATTAGCTACTATTTATTTTCCAGAACCTTTTAGTGTTTATACTATAACTTTACCGTATTATGTTTTAATGTTATTAATTGATTTTACTTTAAATGCTATTGTTTATACTGATGATATTGTTTCTCAAAAATATTCTAATCAAGGAAAATTAGCTTTTTACACTTCTACTTTATTAGGATTTGCTTGTAATATTATTACTTATTTTATTATGAAAATTTTAAGAAAGTTTGTTAATTATTCTATTGCTTTTGAATGTATGCAAAAAGAAATTAGAGTTGAAGGTGCTTATTTTACTTTGTCTAGACAAATTTTAAAAGTTGTTAAAAAAAGATTAATTATTTTTTTTATTTTGGAAATTATTATTAGTCTTTGTTGTGGTTATTATTTATATATATTTTGTGATGTTTATCAAAAAAGCCAAGTTAGTTTATTTACTAATTATTTATATGGTTTAATTACTTCTTTTGTAATTTCTATTGCTATTACTTTTATTGTAACAATTATTAGAATTATGTCAATTAAATGTAAATCAAGGAATTTATATTATACTTCAAGATTTTTCAGCAATTTAATTTAAATTTAATAATAAAAATATAATAATTGTTTGTAAAAATAAGTTCTAGAATAATTATATATTAAAAGGATTAATGACTTAAATAATTAAAGATTATTATACTTTGAAATAATATAATAGAGTGTGTTTGTAAAAATAAAATATTAAATTGTAAAGATTTAATGTGTTAAAAATTAAATTTTATTTATATTTTTCCTTCAATATTCTTAAACTTAATTTTTAATTCATTTATTTTATTTTCTATTAATAATCTTTTTTCTTTTTCAATACTTATCTCATTTTTTACATTTTTAATTTGTTCTCTTAAACAAATAATATCTGAATGTTCATCTTCATCTTTTTTATAAAATTTTAAACCACATTTATCACAAACTATAATTTTCATTTTGCAATTATTTTTATGTTCTTCAAAGTTTTTTAATAAAATACATTTCTTACAAAATTCACATAAAGATAATCTATTTCCACATTTATCTTCATGTGAATTCAATATAATTCTTTCATATTTTTTATTACAATATCTACATTTTATTAAAAGTAAACCACATTTTTCAGAATGCTTTTTCATTTCAAATTTATTTCCTTTAAAATCACAGTTCTCACTTTTACAAATAAAAACTCCATAATCACATTTTGAAACGTGATTTTTAAAATCATTATATTTTATATTTTGTTTACATCCACTTTTATAATATAAACAATGGAATTCTAAGATTTCTAAAATATCTTTTAAAGTTTTATCTATTTCATTTTGTTTAAATTCTTTTTTACAATTAAAACAATATTTTTCGTTTTTTATGCATTCTTCACAAAAGTTTTTATGACATAAAGAACAAGATTTTGGATTATAAAATATACAATTACAAATATCACATTTTAATAAATTTAAAAATTTAGATTGTTCAATTGCAAATTCACAAGGAATTCCTCTTAATAAATTATCTTTTTTTAATCTTTCATATAATAAATCTTCTAAATCATTTTGATTTGGTAATGTTTTAAAATATATTTGTCTTAAACCTTTAGAACGTGTAATATAATTTTTATTTTTTTTTTCTGTTAAAGATATTATTGGCTTAGGAATTTTAGGTCTTATTTTAAATAAATTTTGATTACTTATTGATGAATTTAATCTATTATTTGTTATATTTATTGATATTATACTATTTTCTTCTAAATTAAAATTACTTAAAGTTTGGTTAAAATTTGTAATTTCATTATCTTCAATTCCAAAAGAAGCAATATCATTATTATTTATTGATAAAAACTTTATTATTAATCCATTAAATGTCTCTGTTTCTGGATTAATTTCAATTACGTTTGATATTCCTAATACCTTTAATATAATTTTCATTTGAAATTATATTTTTTAATAAAAAGATTTTTTATTTAAAAACAATTTATGGAGTTTAAAGATAATCGTATACATTTAATAATAATATTATTTAGACATGGAAGTAGAGGAAGTTATGTTAATTTTAAAGAAAATATATATAGTGAACCTGATGTTAAACCAGAAAGTAAAGATATAACAATTAAAAAAGGGGAAAAATTTATTAATGAATACATAAAAAATCCTTCTAATTTATGTTTAAATAATAATGAGTTTAAAGGTTATATTTCTGATTCAATAAGAACTATCAAAACTTTTTTGTATAGAATATCACCTTTAATAGAAAATAAAATTGATTTTGAAAAATTAAATCAAAATGAATTAAAAGATTATACAATTAAAAATTTTAATTGTGAATATGATAAAGTAACTTTCAATGGTTTATTTTATTGTACTATTATTATTAGGCAATTTAGAGTTATATGTGAACCGTATAAAAATTTAGTTTCTAATTTAAAAAATGAAATTAAATTAAAATCCCAAAAAGCTTTAGATTTATTCAATAAATATTATAATTTAACTATATTTAATGATCCATCTTTTGATACTTTAAATTTAGGAGCAATTTGTGATTATTTATTTTATTCAAATGATAATATCACTAATAATTTTTCTGAAGAAGAAAAAATAATTAAGGATGCTTTAATTAAATTAGAAATTGAAAAAAAAAATTTTGATTATTCATTTAATGATTATAAAGTGAAAATATGTTTAACATATAAATTATTAGAAATAATTAGAAATGAAATAAATAAAGTAATTGAAAATAAAAATGATAAAAAAAAATTAATTATGATGTCTGGACATGATACAAATTTAGCTTCTATATTAATTGCATTAAATTTAAATAATGAAGGATGTTATTATAAATTTGATGATGAAATAAAATTTATAATTTATAAAAACAATAATGAATTTAAAATAAAAATATTTTATAATGAGATAAAAAAATATGATAATTATATAAATAAATTTTTAGAAAATTTCCAATTTTTAGACAAATATACTTTTGAAGAAATATTTAACATTTAAAATAATTAATATTCTTTTTCAAAAAAATTATTTCAAAAAGATAAGAATTCTCTCTTAAGAAATATTAAATATAAAAATAATAATAATTTAAAAAATTATAATTAAAATATTCCAAAAAAAATAAATATTTTAACCCATAAAATAAATTTTATAAGGTATATAAATAAAAAATAGAAAAAAAGGATTTCATACCTTCTCGGCCTCTTGGCTAAGATCAAGTGTAGTATCTGTTCTTATCAGTGTGAAAACTGGTATTTCCCATACTTGGGAAACTTTTTCACAACAATTTTTATAGGGAGATAATTTATTAAGGTGCTTGCACTCTGATAATTTATCAAAGTCGCCTTTGCCTTGCACTTCTAGCTTAGAGCGGCTTATCCCAATTATTAAATAAACAAAAAATTTTATTTATTTTTATTCTTTTTTTTATATTTTTTTATTTTTATGAAAGTTGAATATGAAGATGATGATAGTTTTAATTATAAGAAGATTAAAAATTTTTCACAGGAAATTTTAAAGGATTTAAATACTATTAGTTATTATAAAAATGAAATTAATCATAGTGCTTTAATAAATAAAGATTTTTCAAAATTGAGAAAAAAACAAAAGCTAAAAATAAAAGAGAGTAATTTATTCCTGAAACATTTTCATAAAAATAATCTTAGGAAAATTTCTGAAAAGAATTTGTATATAATAAATAAATCACAATCATCAAATCAAAGTACTTTATTAAGCAATTATCAACATTCATCAAATAATTTAAACAAACATTTTATTTCTCCTAAAAAATTAACGTCTTCACAATATGATAATATTAACAATCATTACTTTTTAACTTTGACACCAATAAAAACTTCAAAAACAAAGTTAAAGAATTTAAAAAAATTTACATATAATAATAGTGAAATATATAAACAAAAATATGGTAAGCTGTCTTTATTTAAAGAACAACATAAAACCATGAGACAGCAAAAATATATAAATAACCTTTTAGAAAATGAATTATATTTTAATAAAGTTGATAAAGGTATTAAACCTAAAATCGTTGGAATTGCTGAATATAAACATAAAATAAATCAAAAATTATTTAATGATTATTATGATGAATTTAACAATTATTATAGAAAAACTGTGATTGATGTTGAAAAAGAAAAAATAAAAAATGAAAGTTTATTATATAGAAAAAATGAAATGAAAAATGAAATCAATAGACTTTTAAATAAAAAAGATAAATTAATGAAAAAATTAGAAAATTTAATGGATATGAAAAAATTTTTATTATGTGTTAAAGAAAAATGTATTTTTATAGATAAATTAAGTAATGAAAGTAAGAATGAAATAAGAAAAGATGAAGAAAGAAAGCAATTAATAATTAATAATTATACAATAAAAAAAAATAGAAAATGTTCCGTGATTTCACCTGTAAAAATTTCAAAAAAAAGTTCTTTAAAAAGCTTAAGTGTTTCACCAAAAAGTAAAAGTATTCGTTCTTCAAATACTAAAATTAATTTCAGTTTAACTAAAGAGTTTCATTATTATCCAATTGAAAATAAAAATATTTTTGAAAGCGTTGAAGAGTTTGAAAGAATATTTAAAGAAATTAATGATAGTTTAGCTAATTATTTAACAAAATATAATTCTCTTGAAACTAAATTAAGTTGTATTCAATCTAAGTATAAAGAAATGGAAAAAGAAAAAAAAGAATTTATTGCTATTTATTCTAAAAGAATTAATGAAGATATTCATATTAAAAGTGAAAAAATTGAAATATTAAAAAATAAATATGAAGAATTAGTTAAAATGAAAAAAAATTAATTAATGATATTGAATATAAAACTGAATTAATAAGTAATATTTTAGAAGAAAAAATTGAAATAATTTTTCAAAATTTAAATATTAAGATTGAAAATAAATATTGGAATGATAATAAAAATATAAATATTCTTAAATTACAATTAATTGAAAATAATTATAATAAATATATAAAAGAAAAAGAATATTTTAAAAATAAATATCCAGAAGAATATAAAAAAGCATATAAAATGATAATATTAAATAATAGATTAAATTTAATTAAAAAAAAGAATAAACTTGATAAAGAAGAAAGAGAAAATAAAGTAAAAGTAATTATAAATAGACAAAATAAAATTTATTTTTTACCTTTTCGTAAAAATAATTTTACCTTAGGAACTAAAGAATATAAAAAGTAATAATGAATAAAATTACAATTATATTTTTTTATTAAATATATTAACTTATATAAATTAGGTAATTTACAATTTAAATTATTAATTTTTATTTTCTTTATTTATTTGTATATTTTTTCCTTTTGAATTTTTAATTTTTGTTAAAAAACTTTTTAAATAATTCATATTTAAATTTGGTTTTATCTTTTTATTATTTATTTCTTTTAATAAATTATTTTTTTCATTTTTATTATTATTACTTTGCTTACATATATTATCAGTTGAAATATATTTTTTATCTAAAGTAATTAAAATAATATTTTTCTTTGAAGAATTATTTCTCATAGTATTCATAGTATAAAAATTATTATTTTTTTTCAAAAAATTACTATTAGTTATACTCAATTGTTTTTTCTTAAATTTTAATTTCCCAAAAATACTTTCAACATTATTATAATTATCACCATTTATTTTTTTAAGAATATTATCTCTTGTTGATCTACTCTTAGATAAAATAGTTTTAAAATTTTTTTTTTTATTAAAAATAATCATCGAACTATTTTTTAAAGATTTATGATAATCACTAATAACTTTACTAACAAAATCAAACTTAATTTGATTTTGACTAACAATTTTTTTAATATAAACTCTAACGTCATTAACATAACTTAAGAACTCTAAAATAGGAATAATTTTAATTAACTCAAAATCATTTTTATCATCAAACCAACTTTTAATAGGAAATCCATTATATTGATTTAAAGCATAAGCAGAAGGAGTATTATCAACAATAATAATATCTTTTAAATTCCTACCTAATCTATTTAAATCTTTAACAAAAGCAGTATTAATTAAAGTACAATGTTCTCTAAACAATCTAAAATTACAATATTTATTCTTATCAATTAAATCTAAAAGTGGATTTGCATATTTTGATATTGAAGCAGTGAAAATAACAATTTCAAATCTTTTTGACATTTTTTCTAAAAATTCTTTAACATAAGGTCTTATTAAAATATGAATATCATGCATTTCATTTTCTAATTCAATTTGAATTATTAAATCACTTGGAATGTTAAAGGGAATAAAACCTGAATGAACTAAAGTTTCATCTAAATCTAAAACTAAGGTTTTTTTTTCAGTTGTTTTAGGAGGAAGAATATAATTAGTTTTTAATATTGTTGAATTAGGTGATAATGAATGATTTTGCTTAAAAAAATTACTTGTTGTGTAATAATTTGGTTTTGTTGTCATTCTATTTTTTAATATGCTTGAATTGTTATTGTTGTTAAAAAAACTTAAAAGTGTTGGACGTGATGATTGTGATTTATATGATGATGATTTTGAACGTTTGTGAATTTGGATTTTTTTTTCTTTGTTTAGGTTTATTGTTGTTAAATTATTTAATTTTTTATGAATGTTATTGTTTGTATTGTTTAAATGATAATTTGAAGAAGATAAAGATATTTCACTCTTTATTTTTCGATTATGTTTTTTCATTTTTTTTGAAAATTTTATTTAGTTTTTTTATCAATTATTTAATTAAATAAATAAAAATAATAGTTTCTAAAATTGGAAAAATAAAAAATTAAAAAATCAGAAGAAATATGATAAATTGGAATTTTATTTATTTAATTGATTATTTTTTCAATTTAAATATTACATTAATTCTTCAAAAGCATAAAAATATAAAAAAAAGAAATTTATCATCAAACTTAAATTAATATGATCAATATAGAGCAATTCCATTTTCATCAGTATAATACCTAAAAGTATAAGCCAAAATATCAAAACAATGAATCAAAGCAAAAATTATATAACAAATCCTAGAAATAAAAATAGGAATATAAAAACAAAAAGCTTCCAATTTTACATTAACAGATAAATTTAAAGGCGATTCTACAATTGGTATAGCAAAACACATTCCTAAACCTAAAATTATAACCGGAATTAATAAAAGACTTAATTTAAATAAACCATATCCAATTTTTCCCATATAAAAATGACCTGTAGAAGGCAATAATAATTCTAATAGTAATGGAATCCACTTTGGTGTTTGTTCATACGTACAATATTTTATTTCTTTTGTTTTATGAATTTGATATGTTATAAATCCAGGATGACAATTACATATATCATTTATACAATAACCATTTGCTCGTAAACAATTTCTCTTTGGATCACAATTTAAGCATATTATGATGTTAAAAATAGAAAAATATATTAATGAAATTATTATGTATTTCATATTTTTTAATTATATAAAATTAATTTAAAGACTTTTTTATTTCTTTTAAATAAATAATAAAATAAAAAAACTATTATAATGTATTTTGTAAAAATTTTATAATCTCAAAAGCATTTTCCCAAGGTAAAACTTTACTTCTTATTATATTTTTTAAACTTCCTTTAATAATAGAATCATATAAAATTAATTTTTTTCTTGGTAAAACCCAATCATTTTCAGATAAAAAAGCAGCAAGGCAACAATCACCACTTCCATCACCGATAAATATTATTTTATCATAATTTTCTTTTGGGTTCTTTTTGAAAAATTTGTTTAATTCATAAGTTTTACATTGACAAGGATTACATTTATCACAACCATGATTTAAATCACATGGATCAACAAAAATTAAATCATTTTTTTCATAAGCTTTATTACTAATAATTTCTTTAAATAAATTATGGATTTTATATTTATTTAATAAATAATTAATATTATATGAATTTCCAGCTGAGATTATTATACTTTCGAAATGATTTTTATTTTCTTCTAAAAAAGAAAATAATTCTTTCATTCCTTCAATTAATTCTACAGTATTTAATATTTCTTTAATTTTTTCAATTGTTATTCCTTTTTTATTTATTGTTTCATAGAAAATGTTTTGAATTGGAACGTAATTATTTTTATAAGTTGGCATTTGTGATATTATATATTTTGATTCTTCATTTGTTAAAAATGCATTCATTAAATATTCAAAAAAGTCTTTTTTTGTAATTGTTTGATCAACATCAAAAATAATTAATATATGTTGTTTGTTCTTTCTCATTATTTAATATAAACTTTTTAAATTATTTAATTATTTATCAAATATTGAATTAAAATTATTAATATTTTTATAAAGCATTGAATGAATCATTTGATAGAAATTATAATTCAATTTTGAATTATCTTTCCATTTGTTACTTAATTCTAAATATTTAACATAAATATACATTAATGCACTTGAGAATTGAGGACCATCTTTAGGATAATAATTGATAAAAATATCCCATAAGTTTTTATTAAAATTTTTAAAACCAATTAAAGGTCCTATTGCAGTTCCTACAATAGCACAATTTGTATCAGTGTCACCTCCATAATCACATATTTCATTCATAATATATTCATATTGATTTTCTTTAATATCATCCAAAATCCATAAATAATATAAAGTAAATTTATAAGCATGAACATAATAACCCATTTTATTATAAACATTAAAATTTTTATAATTCAATCCTTCTTTTTTAAAATCTTCTAAATTTTCTAATATTATTTTTTTAACATTTTTTTCATTTTCTTTTTCAGAAAAAATTTTATTTTCTAATAATAATTCTACTTTTTTAATTATTTCTTTTCCACTTATTTTAAACATAGCACAAATACACATAAATACAAAAATACCACAAGCAATATTATTTTCTTCATTAGGATGAGTAATTTCATTATCTTTTTTAATAATATTTTTAATTTTATCATATAAAATAAATAAATTATCTTTACAATTAATTATATTTTGGATACAAAAATTTTTAAACCTATAATAAAAAAAAACAACAAAAGTAGAAATTCTCATTAAAAATCCATTAGCTTTACTTTTATAATTACTTTTATAAATCATATCTTTAATTTTTTCAGTTAAAATTATATCTCCGTAAATAGAATTATTATATGTAAAATATGATAAAGCTTTACTTGTTGTAATACCAATATCTCTAGGATTAGTTAAATTCCATGCACCATAATAGAAATAAATTAAATTTTCATTTAAATCTTTTAATATGTTGTTATCCATTATTCCAAAAGCTAATGACATAGCCATATAAGAATCATCGGTAACTGAACCAGGTTCAGTACCAAAATGACTTAATCCTTGATAAATTAATTGATGATTTGAATCATTTGGTTTTTTAAATTCTACATATTGACCTATTGAATCTCCCATAAAAGCTCCATATATACATGATAATGAAATATAATGATCTGAAGATTCTGATAAAGAATTTATTATATTCACTAGTTTTTTAAAATTTGATTCAAATAAAGTTAAATCAAATGCTTTTGGACTATTATAAAGAATTTCTATAAAATCATTATAATCTTTCTTGTTTAGAAAAGGTTTTTTTTCAGAAGTAATTATTTCTTTAGATTTTTTTTTATTTGATGACAATCCCATTTTATTCTTTAGAAAAAAATAAATAAAAAATAAATTATAATTTACAATCAAATATTAATAATTTTTATTACAGTAAAAATTAACGCATTCATATGATTGAAATAATGTATTTATAATATGATATATTTTTTTTATACAATTTGTTTTAAATAAACACACTAATAGTAATAAATTTATTTTTGAAAAATATTGTAAATTGAATAAGTTCTAAAAAACCTAAAAATTTAAATAAAATAACTAAAAATTACTTGTAATTTAAATATATTAAAATAAAATTTTAAATTTCATGTCATCTGTTGAAAAAAACCGAAAGCCCAAAAAAAAACATAAAAAAATAAAGAAAGTAAAATGGACAGAATTAGAAGATAAAATATTATTAGAAAAAGGAAAAGAATATAACTGTAAAAATTGGAGAAAAATCGCTTCTTTTTTACCAGGACATTCTTCAATTCAATGTTCTTCAAGATATAAAAGAATTCAACCTGGTTTAATTAAAGGCACTTGGAAAAAAGAAGAAGATGAAAAATTATTATCTTTATTTAATAAATATGGTAAAAATTGGGCGAGTATTTCTAGGGAAATGCCTTGGAGAACTGGGAAACAAATTAGAGATAGATATTTAAATGTACTTGATTCTAGATTAAATAAAGAAAAATTTACAAGTGAAGAAGATAATAAAATTATCGAATTATATGAAAAATTTGGGAATTCATGGTCAACAATTGCAAAATATTTAATTGGAAGAACTGGTGATATGGTAAAAAATAGATTTTATTCAACTTTAGGAAAAATGATTATTAATAAAGAAAATCAAAATTTTAATTCTAATCAATTTTTATGTAAGAAACATAATAAAAATGATAATACTATAGAAAATTCTTTAAATGGAAATTATAATAATATTGAAAATCTATCATCTATATATATTGGTTATCAAGAAAATGATTTAAATAAAATTAATGAATATTTGTTTAATGAATATTTAAAAATAATTGCTTCAAATTCATTAACTAATATTGATAAGATAAATAGATTATTTTTGACTTATTTTCCTTATTTTAATGTAAATGAAAATAGTTATCCATTCAATTTTAATTGAAAATATAGATTTTAAATATAACATATTATAGCTTTGTAGTGAAAAGTTTATAAATATTCAAAGATTTAGAATAAATATATATAAACAAAATATAAAAAATAGATAGATGTAAAATATTATAAGATAAAGATTAAAAAAACAATAAATATAGAATAAAAATAAATAAGAAAAATTTATAAAATATTAAAATAAAAATATAAAACAAAGAAAAATAAATAAAAAAATAAAAATTAATTAAAAGAAGAAAAAGAGGAAAGCAATAATATTAGGAAATTGTATATTAGGGATATAAAAATTGGGAATGAGACTTTTAGAATATTTGTAGTGTGATATATAACCCATAATACCGCCTTCCCAAATTTAGCAAGACAAACATCTTAATATTCTTTCTATTATTTTTTTAACTTTCTTATTTTAAATTTTACCTCATTACTCTATTTCCCCTTTTATTTTTATTAAATTATAAACAAAGTTAAATTTAATTGAAAAATATAGATTGACATAATTATTTAAAATAACAAAAAGATAACAATCAATAAATTTTAAAGATGATAATTAATTCCTTTATTTAGAAATTGAATACTTAAAAAATCTTAAAGAAATATAAAATTTTAAAATAATATAACTTAAATATATATAAATAATTATATATAATAAATTGATTAGTTAAATATTTTATGAATTTTTTTAAATGCAAAAAATGCAAAAAAGAAATTCTATCTTTTTTGACCATGAAGAAAGAAGAAGAGAAATGCAAAGAATATCAATGGTAAAAGCTAAAATAAGTATATCTCCAAGAACAAGAAAATCCATTTTTATTCCAAAAACAAATGTCCAAGAAAATATGACTGTTAGAAAAAAAAAATCAAAACCTTTATCAAGAAGACAAAAATTTTTAATAATAATAAAAAAATCATTAGTCAAATATTCAAAAGATACAAATCAAACTTATTGTAATTTAATAATGAATAATATTTTTAATAATAAATCATGTCAACATGGAAGATTTAAAGAAATGTTATTAAGTATTGATAATCATGAATTTATTTATAAATATTATAATTTTACTAGAAGTTCAAAAAAAATAGATATTTATGGAATAATAATGAATTCCTTAAATAAAATTTATCCTTCTTATCTTGGAATGGGATTTTTTATATATAATTTTATGAGTAATTATTTAATTATTAAACAAAAATTAATTGATAAAATAGAAAATCAAGAAAAAAAAAATGAAAGAAAACAAATTCACAATTATTCTTTTTCTTTAAATTTTTTTTTAGAAAAATCAATTAATAATATAAATAAACAAGAAAAAAATTCAGAATCAAAAATAAATAATGAAGAAAATGAAGAGAATAAATCAGAAATTTCAACAAAGGAAATAACTAAATTAATATATAATATTATAACCTGTGAAAAAAATAAAAAAAATAAAGAAAAGGAAAAAGAAGAAAGAAATAATTTAAAAAGTAAAAAAAATCAATTTTCAGAATTTTCTGATATTCCTATTTTATTTAATAGTCCAATTCCAATAAGAAATAAAAGTCAAAAATTAGATTTTCCAGAAATAAATAAAATTCCACAAAGTGAAGAAAGATATAGTAAAAAGAATTTAGATACTTATATAAAAAATTATCAAGAAAAAAATCTTAATAAATTAAGTGGTAAAGTTATTATAAGTAAAGAAGATAAATTGAAAATAAATAAATTATTTTATAAAAAGAAAAAACCTTCTTTTGATTTCACTCAATTAATAAGTAATCCTGAATTAAATATAAGTGATAAAATTTATTTTCCTAAAAGTAAAACAGAAAGAACAAGAAAATTTAGAAAAACAAAAGATTTTATATTAAATTCAAAAGAAAAAAGAGAAAAAAATAATTTAAAAAATGTCTTAAAAGAATTTAGTAAAAATCCTTCAAAATTATTTGAAACAATAGAAGACTTAAATAATGTAAATAGAAGAAAAATATTTCATAAAAGAAATTTAACAAATAAACCTGAATTTCCTTTATTTTTAAAACCATGTTCTAAAAAAAAAAATTATTTAAAAGTTTATATAAAAGAAGGTTATAGTCTTGAAGTTCCTGGAAGTCCTAAATTAATAAATAATAAAATAAAAAGAAAAATAGATATTTGGAATTTAAAACAAAATAGTAGAAATAAACAAATTAATATTAGTTCTAATTATTATTATAATAAAATATTTAATAGTGATGAAAATCAAACAATTGAAAAAACTGTTTTAAAATATGATAATATTGATTCTTTTTCTACTTTTAGAAGTAATTTTTCTAGTGTTTTTTCATCTTTAAATAATAATAAAAAAGATAAAGGATCTACAAATAGTATTTTTCAAAAAAAAAATAATAAAAATCATTACAGAAGAAATAATTCTTCTTTTAATTTTAAAAGAATGAAAATTAATAATGAATATAAAGATAGATATGATAATATTAATTTGTAAATTGATTTATTTTCTTTATTTGAATGTTCAAATTAATTTTAAATATTAATGTAAAAAAAATAAAGAAAGAGAAATATATTTTATTTAAAAAAGGATTAAATAAAAATTTTTTATGTTTTTATATATATTAATAAGTCATTTACTTAAATTATCAACATCATTATTTCTAATTAAATGACATTTTTATTAAAATAAATTTGTTTTTCTGATAAATTAATTTTTTATATTTATTTCAGATTGAAATTAAGTTATATAATTAAATAATGGAAATTCAAAACGAAGGAAATTTAACTGATAGAATATTAAAAAATACGAAAATGTTTATTAGAACTTCAGAAAATTATAGAAATAAAAAATTAAATGAATCAATATTTAGAAAGCAATTACCTTTATTACTTAATACACAATATTCATTAACACCTTTTAGTCATCATAGAAATAAAAAGGAACAAAAAAAAGAAATATTTCAAATGTCATCAACAATTACACCAAAAAATATGAAATTATTTCATTTTGATTTCAAAACAATTCAAAAAATTCATCCTTTTGATTTGATTAATAATTCTGAAGATTTAATTGTTTTTCCTAAATATCATAGTAGAAATCATAGTATAAGAAAAATAAATTTACCTTATTCTTTATGTTCATTTCCTTTAAATCTTAAAACAAGTAAATCTAATACTTCCGTTAATTTTTTTAATGATTATGAAAAAGATTTTTTTCCTGAAATTAATTATTCAAATTTAAATTATAATGAATTTGAAATTTATAAAGGTAAAAAAATATATGAAGAATTAATAAAAGAGAAGATAAATTATTTTAAAAAAACAAAAAATGAAAATCAAACAATAATATTAGAAAAAAAATTTAATTTTAAAAAAGAAATGAATTTAACAATAAATTCTTTAACAATTACATTTGAAGATATGTCTGTTCCTAAAGAATTTCAAAATAAAAAATTAAAAATTGATTTGCCTTTTGCATTATTACCTTTATTTTATTATAAAGGAATTCAAACTTTTCAAAAATTACTTGCTGCAGTTATTAAAGTAGAAAATAATTTTGAAAAAATTTCTTTTAATGAAGAAGCTTTATATATTGCTTTGAATCATATAAAAGATTTTGAAACTGAAGAAACTGAAGAAAAAGTTAATATTGATATTATTAGAAATATTAACGATAAAATAGAATTATTAACTGGTGAAAGAAAAAAAAAAAATCCTATTTCTTTAAGGCCTTCAATTTTAAGAAGGAATAATTATTTTTTAAAATATAATTATTTTATTTTTTTTTGGACTACTAATTCTAAAGTTTATGTTACTAAAATTACTCTTCCTTGTATTTCTTTAAAAATAGTAGAAAATAATATTCTAATACAACAATTCATTGATTTTGAACTTTTATTTTTTTTATATAAAAGAAATTTTATAAATTGGGATTTTTATATTATAAAATATTTATCAGGCTTTACTAAATTCAGGGATTTATTTCAAAAATTAGGTTCTTTAAAACCAATTAAATATATGAAATTTTTTTTAAAAGAACCTAAAACAAAAATTAATACTTTTTCCGAAGAAGTTTTATATAATATTTATACTGATCAATTTAATACAAATATAATTTTAAAATTTAAATCTTTTTATATTATTATTAATTACCTTGATACTAATTTTGATTGTGAAAAAGTTTATCATATTTTTTTTACTTTTTATCAATATGTTAAATTGTATCAAATATCAAAGTATTCAAAAAAAATTCCTTTTTTAATAAAGTTTATAGAAATAAATAATGAAACTCATACTTTAACATTTAATTATGAAAAATATGATGAATTTGATATTAATATTTGGTTAAATAATATTAAAAAATTTTCATCAAAAAGTTTAAATAATGAAATTAAAGAAGAACAATTATATATGGAGTTTGATATTTATACAAAGAAAGTTAATATTGAATTTAAAAAACCAGAACAATCAATTATTAAATTTGAAAATGAAAATGAATTAATTAAAACTTGGGAAATTGGACAAGAATTAGAAATTGATTTAGTTAATAGTATTTTATATGGAAATTCAAAAAATTGGACTAATTTATTAAATGAATGTTTAAAAAAATTAAATGAACCTGTTCCTATTATTGAAAATACATTATCTAATCTTAATATTAAAAAAAAGAAATATAAAGGAAATAAAAGTTATAAAAG
>JAEEGI010013216.1_pt1 | contig 17544 bp, 15 predicted proteins | sample 8958751 | NCBI WGS metagenome assembly JAEEGI01 (sample SAMN16246545, study PRJNA631951) | gut metagenome | biome: gut microbiome; feature: rumen; material: KS-attached | host: Bos | place: Iran: Karaj | collected 2018-10
GCTCTGGTCCATGCGCATCTCCAGCGGCGCTTACGCTTTGTAAGAAAAGCCGCGACTGGGTTCGTCCAGCTGGTAGGAGGAGACGCCCAGGTCCAAAAGGATGCCGTCCACCTTCGACACTCCCTTCTGCAGCAACAGCGATTTCATGCGGAAGAAGTTGCCATGGACAGCGGTGAACCGATCGGCAAAGGGGGCGAGCCGCTCAGACGCCGCCAGCAGGGCCGTTTCGTCCCGGTCGATGCCGATAAGGCGGCTTCCTTCCGGCAACAGCTGCAATATGGCCTCGCTGTGGCCGCCGCCGCCCAAGGTGCCGTCCACAAATATGCCGCCCCGCTGAGGTGAAAGTAGATCCATCACTTCCGTGACCATGATGGGCACATGGTGAAAAGCCTGTTTTTTTTCGGCGTTTTCCATGACGGACCTCCTTTCTTTTCTCCCCGAAGGGTATTTTTTGTCGAACAACGCCACAAGGACATACGTCCACATATATATACAGAGTGTATTATATCGCAAATCAATCCGTTTGTCAGTAAGAAAATGTGATATGAACGTGAGTATTTTATAAATTAGTGACATGCAAAGGAGGACCGTAAAAAGCATACATGGAAAGAGACGCAAAAAACAGAGCAGCTCTGTTAATCAACCGACAACAGACAGCCCTGTTTTTGAATGGATATGATTCTGTTGAACCGGATGGTCCTTCCCCTTGATTACTTGGCTACCTTATCGGAGTATCCAAAGAGCAGACCATCGGGCAAGGTCCTGAGCTGGCTCCAATCCTTCTTGTTGCCGCCCTTATTCAGGCGCTCTCCCATGAACACCATGCAGGCGGACACGCCGCCGTCCATGTTATAGGCCTGGACACATCCATAGGATTCCATAAGGTCCGCGAATTGCGCCAGCGTCCATCCTAAGGATTTATGAAGGGCGTCGCTGCGGTACCCGCCCACGATCACAATAAAATGACCCGGTTTCACCATGCCTACGCCTACCCGCGGGTTGGTATTGTATATCACCTTATTGCTTTCCAGCGTCTTCTTCGAGGTTTTTACCCCATCCTGGATCAGAATTGGTCCAAAGGAAATGCAGTTTTCCACGCCGCCTTCCCGGATCAGCTGAGCAGAAGAGATGTTGTTCTTGGCAACCAGCTCAATGGACAGGGTCTCGGGATGCCAGATCATCAGATCTCCCTTCTTGGTGTCCTGATAGACCCATCCGTCCCGGATCAACACACCCTTTTTATCCTTGTCCATATGGATGATATTATCGCCGGTGATCATCAATACCGCCCGATAGCGCTTGGCTATGCCCATGGCGCTGTCCTTGTCGGTGCCGGAGCGCTTTTCATGACCGAAGCCGGCCCTGAACTCATCCGCTCTCATATGGATATCCGCCACATAGTAGGGATACTCCACCTTATCCGTCTTGCCGGTATATCGGGTGATCTCAATGGACAACGTCTCATTTTTATAGATCCATTTGCCATTGTCCGGATCCTTTTCCACCACTTCCGCGCCATCCGTATACACCCCAATATCCGGATCGGGGGTGGCCGTAGGCGCTATGGTAGGCACGGCCGTGGGCGTCGCCGTAGGTTTCGGCGTGGGAACCGGGGTCGGCTCCGCCGTGGGCGACGCTGTGGGCTCTAAAGTAGGTTCCGGCGTGAAGGTGGGCGCCTCCGTCCGGGCCGCCGCCGCTTCAATGGCGATCATTCCGTCGAAATGCTCCGCCGCTGCGGCCTGCCGCTCGTTCAAGGAAGCTGCCCGATACATGCCGAAGAAGATCACCAAACCGGCGAAAACCGGCACCAATATTCCCACGATCACGGGTAGCCGCACATTCATCACTCTCTTGAGAACGACCATGGCCGTGAACAGGATCGCCGCCACAATAAGGGACAGCACAATGGGCGTCATCACCGTCTTCGTGTCCGCCAGCCGGGGCATAGGCGTGGGCACGGGAGTTGACGGGGCTTCTGTCATTCGGGCGACAGCGGGCGCCTGGGTCGGCACGGCCGTTGGCGTCGGCGTAGGTTCTTCCGTCGGTTCCGGAGTAGGTTCTGCCGTGGACTCGACGGTGGGTTCCGCCGTTGGCGTCGCCGTAGGCGATTCCTCAGGCTCCGCGGTGGGCTCTGCCGCAGGCTCCGGCGTTTTTAAGGAGGTGTAGCTGATGTTGGTCATCATATTGCCTTCCTTGTAGCCGCTCCCATTGGCAAAGTGCAGGATATAGGTATCATCTCCGTAGGGCGTATAATGGAACGTGCGCATGGAGACATACCCTTCCTTAAGCAGGGCGGCCGCCTGGTCGTAGCCGTCGGAAAAATCAAACTTCTGCCCCTTACTGTCGCCCTTTTCCGCAACAAGATAAATCTTTTTCAGCCAGGATTGATTTTTGATTTTTTTATACACGTAGTCGCCGGTCACCACTTTATACGCGGCCTCCGACTCGGACATCAAGGGAAACTGCCTGTTCTTGCCGTGCGTCACGATGACGGAGGGACAGCAGCTTTCAAGAACGTTCAGCAGCTTCTTGGACACCTCTCCGTTTTTCTCCAGGGTGCTTTTGAGCACGGTGCTGTCCAACGATCGTATACCCGCCGTGTCTAAAAAGATCGGCTCGTTTCGCATGCCCAGCTTCCACAATGTACGAAGACATTCCTCCTGCCGGTTGCGATTGTAAGGATTGATATACACTACCTGCACAGGCACGCCCATATTGATCAGGGAGGGGAGAAGCCCTCCAAAGCAGGCCAGTTCGTCTCCCGGATAACCGGTTATCAGCATGACAGCCGGCTTCTTCAAGGGCGCTTCAAACCGTGGCAGATCATCAGACAGCTCTCCGGCGGTATACGCGCCGAGCTCGCTGACGGAACACGCTTTCTGAAACGTCAGCGTATAGCCGCAAACGCCTGGTTGAGATACGTCTATATAATCATCCAGCCGCGCCGGCGTCCACTCCTCGTTGGCTATCGTTTTTCCCTCTTTATCCGTCCAGGCAATGCTGACCTTGGAGGGCATGCTCTGCCAGGCGATAAAAGCGCAGCCGATCTCCGTGCCGCAGGATACGGATACTTTCTCTCCGTCGGCATAGGAAACGCGAGTGTTGTACATGCCGTCCGTCAAACGAGACGCATACGCGCCGTGTTTTTCATCCGCAACGGTCAGCGCCTCTCTGAGATCCACCGCTTCTTTCTCATGAACGGCAGAAGAAAATACGGTATTGGCCGTAAGAATCAATACCGTTAAAAGCAGTATGCAGCTGATGCGCAGAGCTTTTTTCATGATGTTAGAAAATCCGCATAGGAACGACAAGATAGAAATAGTCGTCGCTGTTCACCGGACGGATCACGCAGGGATTGATGGGGCTGTTGCACTCCAGATATACCTTGTCGTCCTCCACATTTTTGAGCACATTCATGACAAACTTGGGATTGAAAGCGATGCTCAGCCCGTCTCCCATGACCTGAGCGCTGAGCTCGTCCTCCACCTTGCCCACCACGCTCTCCGCTTTGACGGTCATATTGTCTGAGCCGATCAGGAAAAGAACGCTGTTATTGCCGTCCCGGGAAACCAGCTGAGCCCGATCCACGCTCTCCATCAGCGCATCCCGATCCACCAGGACCCGCGTCTTGCAGGATTTGGGAAGGATCCTCTTATAGTCGATATAATTGCTGTCGATGAGACGGGAGATCAGGACGGTCGCGCCCATATCCGCCTTCATATGGGTGCGGGAGAAGGTCAAGGAAGCGGCGCCTTCCCCTTCCTCCAGCATACGGCCAATCTCGGTGACCGTTTTGCCGGGCACCACCACTCGCTTTTGGGGCGCTTCCTTCTCGATGGTCATGGTGTTTTTTGCAAACTGGAAGGAATCGGTGGCCACCATGGACAAGGTTTTGCCCTCGCTCTCCAGCAACACGCCGGCCAAAGCCGGATGAGCGTCGTCCAGCGCCACGGCAAAGGTTGTGTGCTCGATGATCTTCCTGCCTTTCTCCCGATCGAAGGAGATGGTGAAGGTGTCGTCGCCATCAAAGGTCATCTGAGGAAACTCATCATACTCCATGCATTGAAGCTGATTTACGGTTCGACCGCAGCGGATGGTCAGCGTCTGGCCGTCCATGGAGAAAAAGACGTTGCCGTCGGGAAGTTTGCGCACAATGTCGGAAAAGATGCGTCCCTTGATGACGCATTCGCCGGATTCCTCCACAATGGCGGAAAGACGGTATTCCTTCTGCAGCGTAAGATCGGAGCAGCGCAGCAGAATGCCTTCTTCATCCGCTACCAGATGGATCCCTTCCAACACGGGCATGGCGGAGCGAACGGGCAACGCTTTGCCGACAGACAGAACACCATTTTTTAAAATGTCAGAATGTACACTAAATCTCATATGCTTGACCTCACTTTATGCCAGAATAGCATGGTTTCTATGGATTCTCAACCCCTGAGCGTTCAATTTTACAAGATGTTGAAAATTGCGCGGTGAGAGATAATTTTAAAATATTTATAGAAGTAGTATTAGTAGACCCTGTGTCTGGTGGGGATAAGGGGAGAAAATCCCGCTGCATCAAAGAAAAAGACTGTGGAAGAGGCTGTGGCTTTTCTGTGGACAGGCGATGGGGTTAGTCCTGTTGTCCCCGCTGTCCATGCTGTCCACTGTTTTTGTCCACGGCTTATCCACCGCTGTGGATGGAGAAAGTCGCTGCGGCTATCCCTCGGTGATCTTCTTCCGGATATCCTCCAGGTTCCTCTTGAATTCGACGTCCTCCCGCATCATGGATTCGATTCGGCCGCAGGCGGAGATGGCGGTGGTGTGATCTGAACGGTCGAAGAGCATGGCGATCCGTTTGTAGGGCAGGGACAGCATATCATGGCACAGATACATGGCGATTTGACGAGGCACCACCACTTCTTTATCCCGCCGCTGGGACATGAGGCTTTGCAGGGAGATATGGTAGTAGTCCGCCACGATCTCCTTGATCCGGGTGGGGGTCACATCCACCTTCTTATCCTCGGGCAGCAGATCCTTGAGAGCCTCCCGGGCAAGAGCCATCGTGACCGGCTCTTCCTTTAAATTGGAATAGAAGAAGACCTTAGTGAGGCTTCCTTCCAGCTGACGGATGTTGTTCGGAACATGCTCTGCAATGAACTGGATGATGGCGTCGTCCACCACCTTTCCCTCCTGCTGGGCCTTATTTCGAAGGATGGCGATACGGGTTTCCACGTCCGGCTCCTGGATGTCGATGCTCAGACCGCCCACCAACCGGGAACGGATGCGCTCCTCCAGGTTGGCGATCTCCTCCGGCGGCCGGTCGGAGCTGATGACGATGCCTTTGCCTGCGTTATGGAGGGTATTGAAGGTGTTGAAAAACTCCTCCTGAACGGACTGGCGATTGGCGATAAACTGGACGTCATCGATCATCAGCAAATCAACATTGCGGAACCGATGGCGAAATTCCGCGTTTTTACCCATGCGGATGGCTTCGATCAGCTCGTTGGTGAAGGTTTCGCTGGTCACATATAAAACCCGGGCCGTGGGAAAGTTTTGCTTCACCGCGTGACCGATGGCATGCATCAAATGGGTTTTTCCAAGGCCCACGCCGCCATAGAGGGAGAGGGGGTTATAGACTCGACCGGGCGCTTTGGCCACCGCCTGAGCGGCGGCGTGCGCGGAGCGGTTGGAATTGCCCACCACGAAGGTTTCAAAGGTATAGCGAGGATTCAGAGCATAGATGCTGGGCGTGGAGGTATTCTCGCTTCCGTCAAAATCCCGCCGCTGGTCGGGCAGGATCAGCATGACGTCGATGATCTGGGTGTTGGCCTGCTTGGCGCCGATGCGCAACGTGTCCTTGTAGTATTCATTGATGGTGGACTTGGTGGCGGCGTCCGGGCACTGGATCACCAGGATACCGTTTTGAATGGTCACCGGTTCCAAAACTTCGATCCATCGATTGAAGCTGAGAGAGGACATCTCCCGCCGAATATTTTCACGGGCCAAAGCCCAAATGCCTTTGATCTGTTCCATTCGATATTCTCCCTGAGTATACTGAAAGCTTATCTATCATAACAGAGAAAAATCCAAAAAGCAAAGGATTTTTTGGAGGAAAAAGGGATAAAAAAACACCGGACAACATGTATGTAAAGGTGGAACGGTAAGCCACAATATATAGTTATCCACATAGCAAAAGGCGCTGTTGATACGGGGGTGAAGCAATGATCCTTTTACAATTTCCTCACTTGCGGTAGGAGAGGGTTTGCGGTATAGTACAATAAAGGAGAATGTGTGAATATGGCATACTGGTATCGGCCCATCGTCAATTCTGATTTAATCGGAGAAAAACTCACCATCCAGCTGCCCGGGTTTCCGCACGGCAGGGAGGAAAAATGCTCCATTCATTATTTAACCTTAGGAGAGGGTGAACCGCTTCTTTTGGTTCACTCCGTCGGTCAGAGCCTGTATACCTGGCGGGACCTGATCCCGCTGCTGGCGGAAAAATACAATGTGATCGCCCTGGATCTGGTTGGGTTTGGTTTTTCGGGACGGCCCGTGTCCATGAATTATTCCATGGATGAGATGGCGGATACGCTGATCGAGTTTATCAAGGCCATGAAGCTGGATCACGTTCACGCGGTGGGCGCGTCCTTGGGAGGAATGTATCTGCTCAGAGCCATGAGCCGTTTTCCGGAGATGTTTGACAAAGTGACGGTCCTGTGCCCCGGCGGGATCACAAGGCAGATGCCTCGAAAAATACGCCAAATGGCGGCGCCGTTCATCGGTCCTTTTGTGCGTGAGGTATACACCAAGAAGGATGTCAGAAACGCCTTGCAGCTGTGCTACTATGACAGCACCGTTCTCACGCGGGAGGTGTTGGACGAATACTTTGAAACATTGGACAGCTATGCCTCTCGACAGGCGCTGATGTATTGTCTTCGCAATTTCGATGAAGAGCTGGTATGGGATGGACTAAAAACTTCCGACCACCCGGTGTTTGTGCTCTGGGGCGAGGAGGACAGGGTGCAGCCCTTTGAGAATTTGGGAAAGGTCCAGAAAATATTGAAGAATGGGGAATTTTTCTCCGTGCGGAACGCAGGTCACTTCTTCCAGGAGGAGAAGGCGGATGTTCTGTCGGATATGATTGACAAATATATCCTTTACGGGGAGGAGATTGTATGATCGACACCTTCTCCCTTAAAGACAGGGTGATTCTGAAGAAACCCCATGCCTGCGGTGAAAATCTTTGGGAGATTGTGCGCGTAGGGGCGGACGTGAAATTAAAATGCGTCGCCTGCGGCCGGGTGATTATGCTGGATCGGCTGGAGTTTCTAAAGCGGGCCAAAAAGCTCGCGCCATCGGGGAAGGACGAAACATGCTGACAAAACAGGACAAAAGAGAAATACTGAAACTGGTGGATCATCGCAACGAGCATCTCAAGGGAAGCCGTTCCTGGGATGTCATTGAATACTGTATTACGTTTCTTCTGATGATCGTGCTGGCTTTTTCCATTCGTTCCGTGATATTTGAGCCCATGCGGGTAAAGGGATCGTCCATGGAGAACACCCTGCTGCCCGGAGATTATATGGCTGTGGAAAAACTGAGTTATATTCTCAAACCCATGAAGCGGGGCGATGTGGTGATCTGTTATTATCCGAATAACGACGATTATACCTGCGTCAAGCGGATCATCGGCCTGGAGGGAGACACCATCACCATCGATAATGGTCTTGTCAGCGTGAACGGCGTTCAGCTTCGGGAGGACTATGTGACTACGGGCCTGACGCCCAGACATGACGGGACCTATATCGTGGAGCAAGGCTGTGTGTTCGTCATGGGTGATAACCGTCTGGTATCTCGGGACAGCACGGACGGCATGGTAGGAAGCATACCTGTGGCGCGGGTCATCGGACGAGTGGATCGGGTGCTGTTCCCGTTTTCCCGGTCTAAGCGGATGCAGGGGGTACAATACGGCGTATGAACACGGAAGGCGCGCCGTTGCGGCGGGAAACCTTCAAAAAACTTCATCGTCGGCACAATCTGTGGCGATGGCTGTTCAGCACGCTGTTGGCCGCTTTATTCATGTCCTTTGTTTGCTTTGTTTGGTTCGGCTGGGTGAAGATCGGCAACGATTCCATGGCCCCTTCCCTTCGTCAGGGAAATCTGGTGCTGGTGGATCGGCTGTATAAGTATTGTTATCGGATCGAGCGCACGGATATGGTGGCTTTTTATCGGCCCGGCACGAAAGAGCTGCTCATCAAACGAGTGGTGGCTACAGGCGGCGAATCCGTCAGCGGCCTGAACGGAGCCGTGTGGATCGACGAGAAATACCGGCTGAATGAGGATGGATACGGCGTGGTGAACACGGCTGACTTCGATCGGATCGAGGTGCCGGAAGGGTATGTATTCGTTTTGTCGGATGATCGACAGTATATGGAGGACAGCCGAGAAGACGGCATCGGGTGCGTCTCGATCAACGATATCGTGGGCGTCATGCACATTCGGTTGATGCCCTCCCTCCGATTCTATCGATAGCGGGACCTATACGGTCCTTTTTTTATAGTATGCAACCAAAGGGCTCTTTTCATGGTGTTATTGGTACAGAAGGAAGGTGAAACAAGATGAAGAAAACGATCTGTTGGCTGCTGCTTCTTGTGATGCTGCTGGCCGGATGTACCGGCAAAGCAGTGGAAAAAACGGCAGGGGAGAATCCGATTCTGCAAAGCGAACCGGCGCCACAGGGGAGCGACATCACGCCGCCGGCCGTGGAAAATGACGAGCCGACGCCGACTATTCCTCCCATCGATGGCTATAATGACTTTATGAGCGTTCTGTCCGCCGCGCTGATGGATGGGCAGAGCAATAAAAATCTGTCCCCTGTCAGCGTGTATATCGCACTTGCCATGGCTGCAGAGGGAGCCAAGGGAGACACGCAGGAGGAACTGCTGGCTATTTTGGGAGAAAAAAAGCTGAAGGATCTGAGAAAAAGCGTCGAACAGATGCTGAAAGATCTAAAAACGGAGGGAACGAGCGGCGAACTCGTTTTAGCCAATTCCATCTGGCTCGGCAGGCAGGATGAATCCGTTGCTTTCCATGAGGCATACTTAAAAACCTTGGCGAAAAGTTATGGCGCGGAGGCCGGCGCGGTCCGCTTCGGCGCGGCGGAAGCCGGAGAAAAAATCGCCGCATGGATCAAAGAAAAGACCCGTGATAAGATCCAGCCCTCAGAAGACGCCATGACCTTCAATGCGGACACTTTGGCTGTGCTCATCAACACCATCTATCTTAAGGACAGTTGGCAAAAGCCCTTTGATCCGGAAAGGACGGAACAAGATACTTTCTCTGGATTGCAGGGAAAAGAAATAATAGTGAAATATATGCGCCGTACAGACAGCAACGCCGCCGTCGTCCGCGGGGAAGGATACCTCCGCTATGCCCTGCCGCTCAGAGACGTAGGACGGATGGTGTTCGTGCTGCCCAACGAGGAAGTATCCCTCGAGAGCCTGTTGGGCAGCCCTGAGAAGATCAATGAGCTGCTGCGGGGAGGCGAGGAGGTCAACGCCGATGTGGATCTCAAGGTGCCCAAATTTACCTTCCAAGATCGGACGGATCTGGAAAAAACGTTGATGGACCTGGGCGTTCGCATCAGTTTCACGGGCGGCGCGGACTTTTCCGGCATAACGGACACCCCCGCCCATATCAGCCGCGTGCTGCAGGAAAGTCATATCGGTGTGGATGAGGACGGAGTGGAGGCGGCGGCTTACACCATGATCGCTTTAGCCAAGAGCTCCATGTCCATCGAAAAACGGGACAAGATAGATTTTCACTTGACCCGCCCCTTCCTCTACGCCATAGAAAGCTATGATGGCACGGTGCTCTTTATCGGCACCGTGACGGAACCCGACAAAGCACAATAAGATAAATAAAAGCAAGCCGCTTTTCCGATACAGGAGAAGCGGCTTATTGTGTATTGAAGTATATTTTCAGCGCGATGATCCGCCTGCCGGAGCAATCGAAACATCATCCCACGACAACGTTGACGATGTTCTTCACCACGATGACCTTGCGGATGGACTTGCCGCTGAGGAAGGGCTGGACCGCCTCGGCAGCGAGAGCCGCCTGTTCCACGGCGCTTTTATCGAGGTCGGCAGGCAGAGAGATCCGGGTACGGACTTTGCCGTTGATCTGGATGCCATATTCTACGGAGTCGGCCACGAGAGCGCTCTCTTCATAGGTGGGCCAGGGGGTACGGTATAGGGGCGTGTCGAAGGCCATGGCCTCGTTCATCTCTTCGGTGATATGAGGCGCAAAGGGATTGAGGAGCATCAACAGCGTGTGAAGCTCGTCCCGGGTGATACTGCCCTTCGAATAGAAGTCGTTGACCAGGCTCATCATGGCCGCGATGGCGGTGTTGAACTTCATATGCTCGATGTCGTCGGTGACCTTCTTGACGCAGCCATGGACCTTGCCGCGCATATCCTTGGTCTCGCCTTCGCCATTGACCATGTCCTGGAGCCGCCACACTCGATCCAGGAACCGCTTGCAGCCATTGGCGCTCTGCTCGCTCCAGGGGGTGGCCGCCGTATAGTCGCCCATGAACATAACGTAGGTACGAAGGGTGTCCGCACCGTAGCGTTCAATGACTTCGATGGGGTCCACCACGTTGCCCTTGGATTTGCTCATCTTGTCGCCGTCGGGGCCCAGGATCAATCCTTGATAGGTGCGCTTGGCGTAGGGCTCGGGGGTGTTGACCTCGTGAATGTCGTAGAGAAACTGATGCCAGAACCGGGAGTAGAGCAGATGGCGGGTCACATGCTCCATGCCGCCGTTGTACCAGTCCACGGGCATCCAATACTTCATCTTCTCCTTGTCGCAAAAGACCTGGTCGTTGTGGGGGTCGATGAACCGCAGATAATACCAGCTGGAACCGGCCCACTGGGGCATGGTGTCGGTCTCCCGCTTGGCAGGGCCGCCGCACTTGGGGCAGGTGCAGTTGACGAAGGAAGGGATTCGGGCAAGGGGGCTCTGGCCGTCGGTGCCGGGCTCGAAGTTCTCCACGTCGGGCAATGTCAACGGCAGCTGGTCATAGGGCACGCCCACGGTGCCGCAGGTGGGGCAGTGGATGAGGGGGATGGGTTCACCCCAGTACCGCTGGCGGTTGAAGGCCCAGTCCTTCATCTTATACTGCACGCCCTTGTGGCCGATGCCCTTCTCTTCCAGATAGTTGAGCATGGCCGCGATGGAGTCCTTCTTATTGTTGTAGACGTTCAGGAAGTCGGAGTTGATCATAGGTCCGTTGCCGGTGTAGGCGCCCTGTTCGATGTCGCCGCCCTGGATCACGGGAATGATGTCCACGCCGAATTTTTTGGCAAAAGCCCAGTCCCGCTCATCGTGGCCGGGGACGGCCATGATGGCGCCGGTGCCGTAGCCCATCATCACATAGTCCGCGATGAAGATGGGGATCTCCTTGCCGTTGACCGGGTTGACGGCGGTGAAGCCGGAAAGCCGAACGCCGGTCTTATCCTTCACCAGCTGGGTCCGCTCGAATTCTGTCTTCTTGGCGCAGGCGGCCCGGTAGGCCTCCACCTCGTCCCAGTTCTCGATCCGATCCTTATACTTGTCCAGCAGCGGATGCTCGGGAGCCATGACCATGAAGGTCACGCCGAAGAGGGTGTCGCAGCGGGTGGTGTAGATCTCCAGACTTTCCGGCACGTTTTTGATGGCAAAATTGACGAAAGCGCCTGTGGATCTGCCGATCCACTCGATCTCCTGCTGCTTGATGGAGTCGGGGTAGTCCACTGTGTCGAGGCCCGAAAGGAGCCGATCGGCATACTGGGTGATCCTCAGATACCACACATCCTTGGGGAGCTGGATGACGTCGCTGTGGCAGACGTCGCATTTTCCGCCCTGGGAGTCCTCGTTGGACAGGACCACCTTGCAGTGGGGGCAGTAGTTCACCTGAGTTTTGGCGCGGAACACCAATCCATGCTCGAAGAGCTTCAAAAAGATCCACTGGGTCCACTTGTAGTAGTCGGGCAAGGAGGTGGAGATCTCATGGGTCCAGTCGAAGGAATAGCCCACCCGCTTCATCTGATCTTTGAAATGCTCCACGTTCCGGGTGGTGATGATGTGGGGATGGGTGTTGGTCTTGATGGCATAGTTTTCCGCAGGCAAGCCGAAAGAATCGAAGCCCATGGGGAACAGGACGTTATAGCCCTCCATGCGCCGCTTGCGGGAAATGACCTCCAGACTGGTGTAGGCTTTGATGTGTCCCACATGCATGCCCGCCCCGGAAGGATAGGGAAACTCTACCAGGCCGTAAAACTTGGGCTTGGTATAGTCGTCCGTGGCCACAAAGGCCTTTTCAGCCGCCCAACGGGCCTGCCACTTGGGTTCGATGACTTTTGGATCGTAGGTCGTCGCCATGATTGCCTCCTGAAAAAGGATGAAATAAACGGTTTTACTAATCTATAAATGTATTACCTTTGTGAGCTTTTGTCAACAAACTTTACAAGGGAAGATAAGTGTGATAAGATGCAGAAAAACTGCCGGGAGGACAAACCATCCATGCATCCGTTCATCCATATAGGCGCCCTCTCCCTGCCCATGTATGGGCTGTGCGCTATGGTAGGGACCATCTTTGCCCTGCTCGCTGTGTTTCGGCTCAGAAAAAAAGGTTCGCCCATCTCCGAGGACAACCTGCTGGACGCCTTGATTTGGGCCATTTTGCTGGGATTCATATGCTCGAAGCTCCTGTATTTCATCGTGGAGCCGCCCCAGATGCCGCACAGCTGGGCGGAGGTATGGGAACTGATCTCCACGGGGCTGGTGTTCTATGGCGGATTATTGGGCGGCCTGCTTGGCCTTGTGTTCGCGAGCCGCAAGACCGGTAAAAGCTTTCTTTCCTTCACGGACCTTATGGCACCCTGCTTCTGTCTGGCTCACGCCGGCGGGCGTATCGGCTGCCTCATGGCAGGCTGTTGCTACGGCATGCCCTATTCCGGACCCTGCGCCGTGGTGTTGGACGGCGTGTCCCGGCTGCCCACGCAGCCCATGGAAGCGATTTTTCTGGTGATCCTTTCCGTGGTTCTGATAAAGATTTTTTTGAAAAAGCCGCGTCGGGGCACGGTCACGGGCTGGTATATGGTCCTCTACGCCGTATGGCGGTTCATCATAGAGTTTTTCCGGGCGGACGAACGGGGCACAGTGGGCGCTTTGTCCACCAGTCAGTTCATCTCCCTGTTCATATTTGCCTTCGGCATCTATTTGCTGTACTGCAGCCGGCAGGCTGTGAATGATTTTGAAGCGGCGGAGCCGAAGGAACCCAAGCCCGCACCGGCGGAACGGCCGGAAACAGCGCCTCTGCCGGCGGAACCCTTGGAAGCGGTCAACGAGGATACGGGGACCGAAATCGAGGCTTCCGAGGTCAGCGTGCCTGAAGAGGAGGTTGCCGGCGCTTCCGCTGAGCTAAGCAGCGAAGGGAGTTCCGGCGCCGGGGCCGCCGAAGCCGATGGTGGCCCGGGGGACGGCGGCGACCAGTAGATACAACCATCGGGAGGGCGGCCTTTGCCGCCTTCTTTTTATATGTTTCACGTGAAACATTGCTTTTTGCGTCGGGGTACGATATACTGATACGGCAACGAAATAAAAAAAGGAGAATGATCCTTGGCAAAAATCATTTGTATCGCCAATCAAAAGGGCGGGGTGGGCAAAACCACCACCGCAGTGAACCTGTCTGCCTGCGTGGCTCAGTTGGGCAAACGGGTGCTGCTCATCGACATTGACCCCCAAGGAAACACCACCAGCGGCCTGGGTGTGAACAAAAACCGGTTGGACTATTCCGTCTACGACGTGCTCATCAATGATGTGGACGCAGCGGACGCCGTGCGAGATACCATGATCGACACTCTGAAACTGTTGCCGGCGCGGGTGGAGCTGGCCGGAGCCGAGGTGGAGCTGGTGAATTTATTGGCCCGAGAGCATCGGCTGAAGAACGCCATCGCGCCGATTCGGGATCAGTATGAGTATATTTTTGTGGACTGCCCGCCGTCCTTGGGCCTGTTGACGTTGAACGCCCTGACCATGGCGGATGCTCTTTTGGTACCCATTCAATGCGAATACTACGCGTTGGAGGGGCTTTCTCAGCTGATGAACACGGTGAAGCTCATTCGTCGGAGCCTGAATCCCCAGCTGGAAGTGGAGGGCGTGGTCCTGACCATGTATGATGGAAGGACCAATCTGAGCCAACAAGTGGTGGGTGAGGTGAAGCGGTTTTTCAAAAACAAGGTCTACGACACCATCATTCCCCGGTCCGTTCGGCTGGGAGAGGCTCCCAGCTTTGGTTTGCCCATCAGCCTGTATGCGCCTAAGAGCACCGGGGCGGCGGCCTATGGGACCTTGGCGGCGGAATTGGTGGAGAAAGCGTAAGGAGGGAAGAAAATGGCCATCAAGAAAGGCTTGGGGCGCGGTTTGGACGCTCTGTTGGAAAGCTATGAGCCCGGAAGGGGCCCGGCCACCCTGCAGGAGGTATCCGTCTACGATATCGACACCAATCCAGATCAACCTCGGAAGACCTTCGACGAAGAGAAGCTGCAGGAGCTGGCGGGGTCCATCAAAACCCATGGCATCGTCCAGCCCTTGATCCTCTATCAGCAGGGAAACAGATATACCATCGTGGCCGGGGAGCGCCGGTATAGGGCGGCCCGGCTGGCGGGGCTGAAGACGGTGCCCGCCGTCATCACGGACAAGGAGGAACACGAACTCCAGGAGGTGTCCCTCATCGAGAACCTGCAGCGGGAGGACCTGAACCCCGTGGAGGAAGCAGCGGCCATCCGGTTTCTCATGGTCCAGCATAACCTGACCCAGGAGGAGGTCAGCAGCCGCATCGGCCGCAGCCGCCCGGCGGTGACCAACGCCCTGCGGTTGTTGAACCTGCCCGAGAGCGTTCAGGGGATGCTGAAGGAAGGGGCCCTGTCCGCCGGTCACGGAAAGATGCTGGCGGGCCTCGAAGATCCGGAGAAGACGGAGAAGCTGGCGCAAAAGGCGATGAAAGAGGGCTGGAGCGTGCGGCAGCTGGAAGAGGCGGTGCGGCTGGACGCCCTGCCTCGGAGGAAGGTCTCCAGACGCATGGACCCGGAGATTCGCCGGACGGCCAGCGCCATCCGCAGCAGGCTGCGGGCCAAGGTGGCCATCGAGGGGGACCAGGAGAAGGGGAAGATCATCATCTCTTACTTTTCCAAGGATGATCTGATGAACATCTGCGACGCCATCCTGGGCGTAGAGGAATGATGTTTCACGTGAAACCATGACGAAGGAAGAGCTGTTCGCTTATATCGGGAAGGAATACGGCGTGACGCCGGACTATCCCTGGCTGGACTCGCCGGAGGGGGCGGTGTTCCGCCATGTCGACAACCGGAAGTGGTTCGCTCTGTCCATGCCGATCCCGCGGCGGTACGCCTATCCAGACGAGCCGGGCGAGGTGGACGCCGTGAATCTGAAGTGCGACCCGGTGCTCTCCGGCATGCTCCGGGGCGAGCCGGGGATCCTGCCGGCCTGGCATATGAGCAAGGTCCATTGGATCACCGTTCTGCTGGACGGCTCCGCAGACGACGACCGGCTGAAGTTCCTGCTGCACCAGAGTTTTGAATTGACGAAAAGCAGGAAAAGGAAATAATAATTTTGCCGCTTTTTTCAGTGAAAAGAAAAAGCGGCGGAAAAAGAAAAGCGTAAGAAGGTAATAGGGATTACCGCTTAAGCTTTTTTTCTTCATAATAAAGTTCTTTTAGTCCAACCTTTTCTTTCAAGAAAAGATGGGGAGGCTTCAATTCGTTCCTTTTCTCCCATGCTGGTACAGCTGACGATTGTCCAGCGCCCACTGGCGTTCGGAAAAGCCGCCCTTCACCACGCCATCCAGGGCCGTGAACATCTCGAAGAGCTGGGCGTCCAGCCGATCCAGGGTGGAGAGGACCTCGGCCTCGGGGAACATGGGGAGCTTGGGCGAGCCGAACTCCGGCTGTCCGTGATGGGAGAGGAGCATGTGTTCCAACAGGATGGCCGTCTCCTCGGGGACCTGCAGCAGCTCCGCCGCAGAGCGGACCTCGGCCATGCCGATATTGATGTGCCCCAGGAGCTGTCCCTCGGCGGTGTAGGCGGAGGCCAAGCCCAGCTTGCCCGTGTCCAGCTCCGTGAGCTTGCCGAGATCGTGGAGGATGGCGCCGGCCACGATGAGCTCCCCGTCCAACTGGTCGTACCGAGCAGCCACGGCCTTGCCCATGGAGACCACGTTCAGCGTATGCTCCAAAAAGCCGCCCCGGGTGGCGTGGTGGAGCTTGACGGCGGCAGGATAGTACAGCATCTCCTTCTTGTGCTCCCGCATCAGATACTGGACCAGGCGCTTCAGGTCCTGATCCCGGAAAGCCTCGGTCTCCCGCCAGAGGATCTCATAGGCCGCGCCGGGGTCCTGGGGGGAGCAGGGAACGATCTTGGACATATCCACGTCGTCCGCTTCGGTGGCCTGACGGATGCGCTCGATCTTCAGCTGCTCGCTGTCCTTCCAGATGGTGACCGTGCCCCGGACCTTCACGATGTCCTCGGGCTCGAACATGCCCATGGAGGGGCCGTAGTTCCAGATCTTGGCCACACACTCGCCGCCGGCGTCCGCCAGCACCATATCCATATAGGATCCGCCCTTGCTGTCGGTGCGAAGAGACGCGCTCTTCACCATGCAGAAGCCCTCCGTCTGCTGGCCGGGGGCGTTCAGGATGCTCATTCTGCTCATATAAGATCTCCATTCTTTACCAATAGATACACATAGTATAGCAGATTTTTTCCCGATAGCAAACAGGAAGATTGTAGAAACCCAAAAGCTATGCTATACTGCTATACATAGTAGTATGCGCATATGAGCAATGTACTGACAACCAAGCCCCTCAGAGGGGAGCGCTTCGACTGCGTGGTGATCGGCGCGGGTCACGGGGGCTGCGAGGCGGCCCTGGCTGCGGCGCGCATGGGCCTCAAGACGGCTCTGCTCACGTTGAACCTGGACAGCATCGGCATGATGCCCTGCAACCCCTCCATCGGCGGCACCGGCAAGGGGCACCTGGTCCGGGAGCTGGACGCCATGGGCGGGGAGATGGGTCTCGCGGCTGACGATACTCTGATCCAAATGCGCATGCTGAACACAGGCAAGGGCCCCGCGGTCCACTCCCTTCGGGCCCAGATGGACAAGCGTCGCTACCACGAGCGCATGAAGGCAGCCCTGGAAGCGGAGGACAACCTGACCCTGATCCAGAGCGAGGCCGTGGACTTTGTCACCGAAGGCGGCCGCCTTTCGGGCGTCGTCACGGCGGAGGGCTTCTGTTACCCTTGCCGGGCGGCGGTCCTGTGCACGGGCGTGTATCTGAAGAGCCGCATCCTCATCGGTGAATTCGTTCGGGAAAGCGGCCCGGCAGGCATGCTGCGGAGCGAGGGCCTTTCGGGGAACCTCAGCCGCCTGGGTATTCCCCTGCGGCGGTTCAAGACCGGCACGCCGCCCCGGGTCAAGCGGGACACCCTGGACTT
>JAEEGI010013218.1_pt1 | contig 17543 bp, 16 predicted proteins | sample 8958751 | NCBI WGS metagenome assembly JAEEGI01 (sample SAMN16246545, study PRJNA631951) | gut metagenome | biome: gut microbiome; feature: rumen; material: KS-attached | host: Bos | place: Iran: Karaj | collected 2018-10
AAAGCTGAAGGAATATACCGATCTCGGCGTGTTCCGCGCAGAAAAGCAGGGCCGATCGCTCGTTTACTCCCTCACGAAGGACGGCGTCGACCTCGGCTCCTGGCGCGAGGCCGCGGCTTTCTTCTCCGAGGAAGCGCCCTTCGGCGCGGTCGGCTCGTATCTGATCGACCGGATGGACGAGGCCCCAGAGCTGTTCAGCTACAAGCACCACTATCTGCTGCACACGCTTGATACGCAGGTGCTCTACGACGCGCTGTGCGCGATGAAGGAGAAGCGCTGCGTCGACATCGTAAACTTCAGCGTGCGCCAGGACAAAGAGCACGAGCATCGCGTCTACCCGCTGCGCTTTTATATCAGCACGCAGACTGGACGCGAGTATCTGCTGGGTTTCCATTACAAGTTCCGCAAGCCGATGTTCTTCCGCCTCGACACGGTCCGCTCGATCACGGCCGGGCCGTTTGAGCCGCAATGGGAGAAATACGAGGGCTTTACCGACAAGTTCGACGAGAACCTTTGGGGCGTGTCCACGGGCGGCGACTACTGCATCGACCATGTGGAGCTGACGCTGCGCGTGGAGGACGGCGAGGGCTATATCCTCGACCGCCTCGAGCGCGAGAAGCGCCACGGCCGGATCAAGGCGATCGACGAGCATACATACCGCTTCGTCGCGGACGTGTACGACGCCGGCGAGCTGCTGACCTGGGCGCGCAGCTTCATCGGCCGTGTTGTGAGCTTCGAGAGCAGCAACCGCTTCGCCGTCGACCGCTTTTACGGCGACGTGCGGCGCATGGCCGCGCTCTACGGAGGAGGTGAGGAGACGTGATCTTTTCCGAGATCTACGGCAGCTATTTCAAGGCCGTCTCCGCCATCCTCGCCAAAGCCGTCGAAGGCACTCTGACCGAGAAGGAGCTGACGCGCACTGTGCTCTCGACCGCCTTCGGCGAAAGCCTGATCACGATCCCCGCAAAGCTCACGGACGGCAGCTGGCCCCTGCTGGGTGAGGACTTCAAAACCCCGCTGCGGCACAAGCCGCACACGCCGCTGACGCTGCTGGAAAAGCAGTGGCTCAAGGCGCTGCTGCTCGACCCGCGCGTGCGTCTCTTCGCGCCCTCCGACGAGGGGCTGGAGGACGTAGAGCCGCTCTTCACGCCGGAGCAGTTTGTTTACTTCGACCGCTACACGGACGGCGACCCCTTCGACGATCCGCGCTACGTCGCGCATTTTCAGACGATCCTGCGGGCGATGCGCGAGGGGCGCAAGCTGCGCATCCGCTACCGCGGCCATCGCGGCATCCGGCACAGCTATATCTGCATCCCCTACAAGCTCGAATACTCGCCGAAGGACGACAAGTTCCGTCTCGCGACGGGACAGGGCAGCAAGCCGCTGACGATCAATCTCGCGCGCATCGACTCGGTCGTTCTGCTCGATCCCTGGGACGAGAGCGAGTACCGCCGGCCGCAGGAGCGCGAGCAGACCCTCGTCATGGAGCTGCACGACGTGCGCAACGCGCTCGAGCGGGCGATGCTTCACTTCTCCGATCTCGAAAAGGAGACGGAGAAGCTCGACGACAAGCGCTACCGCATCACGCTGCGCTACCGGCAGAGCGACGAAACGGAGATCCTTATCCGCATCCTCTCCTTCGGTCCGGTACTGAAGGTCGTCGAGCCGGAGCGAATGGTCGCCCAGATCCGCGAGCGTCTCGCGCGGCAGACTGCTTTGTTCGGTTGGTCGGAAAAAACTTCTTGACAGCGCGGCCGGGGCTGTGGTATATATGCTCTCCTTGCCGGGGAATGCACACGACGTAGAGGCCGCGAAAGCAAAACGCTTAGCCGTCTCTGCCGACTTGATGCAAATGCTCTGATAAGGACGGGCCTTTAAAGGAAGCCTCAAAAGCGGTTCGCTCAGAGCAACGCCTTCAAAGCCCCGTTAAGTGAATACGTCATTTGAATGCGCAGGGGCAAAGCTCCCGAGGCCTCTTCGTGACGCGTTCAGAGGAAACATGCCGTTCGAAAGCGCAGGGGCAATGTTCCCGAGGCCTCTTCACGGCATGCTTCTGTTTTCCGTATCCCGTCTCCTCGGTGGAGCTGCCGGACTTGTTCCGGATGCAAAAATCGTCGGCGGGAGCTGGGGGCGGGAGCTTTGGCAGATGACCGAAAGCTGTTCGCTTAGGCCATGCGTGTCAAAGCCCCGCTTTTTCAATCGAAACAGCAAATAATTGCGAACTTCTCCTCGAAAAGGGAGAGTTCGCAACTTTTTTTCCATGATAATCCTCTCTGAAAGCGGTATTGTATGCTTGCAAGCGGCTCGCGGGTATGGTCGTTGGGCAAACGGAGCCCTTCCTCCCAGCCCGCCGCAGCTGCGCTTGCTCTGCTGCGGCTTTACCGGCGTCCTTCACCGGACGGACCGCGTGGCGGCAGGGTAAGCATGAAAAGCACGCACAGCAATGATTTCTTACGTAATTATAACGTGACGAATGCCGTGCTTTGAGATCGGTGGGTACCCCGATTTGAACTCCCCTGTTATTGGGTCGAGTTTGGGGTGACGCCGATCTGAAACGAAAGACGCAAACAGCAAACGGTGACTTGTCGGGTAAGTTCTGACCCGCGGGCGTAAAAGCGCTCCGCGAATTAACCAAATCGCGTCTTGTACAAACAAAAGATGCCCACAGCAACTCTGGGGTTTGATCCCCGCCTTCCTGTCCCGGCACGACAGGGTCGGCCATTAATCCGGCCGATGCCGATGGCACCGCCGTACCGGCATCTTGACAGACAGAAAGACACAGACAGCAGCGTTTACGGATCCATTAGCTCCGGCGGGGAGCACCTGCCTGAAAAGCAGGGCGTCGCGGGTTCGAGTCCCGCATGAATCTGAAACTGTGTCTTGTATATCCCGCCGTGTAGTTCAGTCGGTAGAATAGGAGACTTAGAATCTCGGGTCGTGGGTTCAATTCCCACCGCGGCGAAAAAGGCATCAACAGCAACGACAAGAGCAACGGTCTGATAAACCGTGTCGCCGGGTTCCGCCCGTCACAAAATGGTGCCTTGAAACAGCATGAACCCGGGCAAGAATAGCCCGGCCTTCATAATCGACCGCGCGCAAAGCGGATGAGAGGGAAATGTACCGACGGTTTTTCAGACCGAATACGCCCCGCCGTGAAACGACTCGAGAGAGCGGCACGAGACGGGGACCGTATGTTGATCTTGCTGACGCCGCCAAGCGCGAAAAGCACAGGCAGCAAATCTCAACCTCTACTTATGAAGTCGCTTTGGCCTCGCCCGGCCGGGAGATTATTCTCCTCAGGGCATCCGAAAAATGTGCTTTGGGTCAAACAACGAGCCGCCGCAAACTCCGTGGACATCGGAGGGCGACCGGAAAAGACATCTGCAGCAAAATCGAAGAGCTCACAGACGGGGCATGTCCGGCTCCGAGGGGCGTAAAAGAGTGTCTTGTAAACAAAGGTGCGCACTGCAATTCTGCCTCGGTCGAGACTTGGCAAATCTCCCCTGCATTCGCAGGGAGCATCCCCGCCAGGGGCGCACCTTGAGAAAAAACGATAGGCGCGGACAGCAAACAATTGCTTCCACTGCGAGAACGGGGCGAGCGACCCGTTCGAGTGCAGACTTTGAAATTGCAAAGCGCCTTGTGGCACGGGCGGAGCCTGAAATGAGGAGGCTAAGGATGCTCGGCCTGAACCTCATACTGGAGAATAGATGGAGAAAGCAGGGCCTTATAGTGCATACTGCGCCATCGAAATCCGGCGGACCGTTCAGTCTCCCGCCCGCGCCCGTTTCTGAAAACAAAAAGAAAGACGCAACCAGCAACACCGATTGCGTGATCCGGAGAGTTTGTGGCATGCGACTCGCTCCCGGGGTGGGCGGCCTGACGGGAATCGTACCCTGAGCGGCATCGTCATTGCAAAGCGTCTTGGGGTACGGGCGGGGGCCGGTCGGATAGGCCAGGAGCGCATGATCCAAACCTTACCTAAGGCCTTCCGCCCGTACCGATTTTCAACATGATTGTAAAGGAGGTCTTTCCGATGCTGAAAGAACTGAAAAACGAAGCTAACAAAACCTATACCGAAAACGGCGCGGTCACCAATCGCAGCACCGGCAGGGACTGCCTTGACCTGTTCGCGACCGTCGGCGCGCTGCGCCGCGAGAGCGACGAGGAGATCGTCGCGCGCTTTATGCGCGCCTATACCGAGAACGCCGACCTCGCGATGAAGATCCTGTTCTTCTCGCGCGATATCCGCGGCGGCCTCGGCGAGCGCCGCGTGTTCCGCACGGTGCTGCGCTGGCTGGCCGAAAACGAGAAGAAGTCGCTCGTCCGCAATCTGCCCTTCGTGGCGGAGTACGGCCGCTGGGACGACCTGCTCGTCCTGCTTGGCACGCCCTGCGAGAAGGAAACGCTCGCGTTGCTCAAGGAGCAGTTCAAATCCGACCTTGCCGCGCTGGACGCCGAGGGAGAGGTCTCGCTGCTCGGCAAGTGGCTGCCCTCCGTCAACGCCTCCAACGAGCAGACGGTACATATGGCGAAAAAGATCGCCAAAGCCTTCGGCCTCTCCGAGCGCGACTACCGTAAGGCGCTCGTGCGCCTGCGTGAGCGCATCCGCATCCTGGAGAACAATCTGCGCGAGAAGGACTATTCCTTCGACTACTCCAAGCAGCCCTCCAAGGCCATGTTCAAATACCGCAAGGCTTTTCTACGCAACGACGGCGAGCGTTACGGCGCTTTCATGGAGCGCGTACAGAAGGGCGAGGCGAAGCTGCACACCGGCACGCTGCTGCCCTACGAGATCGTCGAACCCTGTCTGTACACGGGCGGCTGGTGGAGCGACCATTGCTATATGCTGCCCATGAGCGACGAGGAGAAGCTCGCGCTCAACGCAACCTGGGCCGCGCTGGAGGACTTCGCTACGGACGAGAACGCGCTCGCCATCGTGGACACCTCCGGGTCGATGTATTGCCAGAACTCTCCGCTGCCCGCTTCCGTCGCGCTCTCGCTCGGTCTGTACTTTGCCGAGCGCGCGAAGGGGCCGTACCGCAACCACTTCATCGAGTTCTCCGCGCACCCGGAACTGATCGAGATCAAGGGCGAGACCTTCGCCGACCGGCTGCGCTATATCGCGTCGTTCAATGAGATCGCGAACACGAACATCGAGGCGGTCTTCGACCTGATCCTCGACGCGGCGGTGAACAACGACCTGCCGCAGAGCGAGCTGCCCGCGAAGCTCTATATCATCTCCGACATGGAGTTCGACGCCTGTGTCGCCGGCACGAAGCTCTCCAACTTCGAGAATGCCAAACGCAGATTTGCCCGGCACGGTTACACGCTGCCGCAGTTGGTGTTCTGGAACGTGGCCAGCCGCAACCGTCAGCAGCCCGTCACGGTCAACGACCGCGGCGTGGCGCTCGTCTCCGGCTGCTCGCCGCGCATCTTTTCCATGGCGATGGAGGGCGAGCTCGATCCCTGGGCGTACATGCTCAGCGTGATCGACACGGAGCGTTACGCGCCGATCGCCGCTTAACTTCGGCATTCCTCTTTTGAGCAGCTGCACAAGGACGAAGCATCCAGAGCTCCCGGCTGCGGAGTCATCGAGGTTTGAAGCCGCCTGAAGAGTATGCTTCCTCCGAAGGCTGCGAAATGCCGGATCCCAGATTGGGCAGAGCGAGAAGAGAGCCCAAAAGCTTCCCCCTGTCAGGCATCGGGATCCGGAAGCCGCCGCCCGGCGAGGCTCTGCGGACGGCGACGCGCCGCGCCTGCCACCCCCGAATTGTACGGGGGATGTCTTGCGCGGCGTTAATAAAGCGATCTCTCTGACGGACAGAGCATGAGCGGAGCGAAACGGCCCCTCTGTCGGAGTAGGAGGATCGAAGCCGTCGGGCAGCGAAAGCTCCCTGCCCGACGACGGGAGAAGAAGCCGCTCCTCTGGGTGGAACGTAGCCGGGGTTGGCCCGGAGCGTCCACGGTTCCGTTCAGCGGCCTTCTCCTCTTTTCGGGGCGTTAATACTTGCCAAGACACTTGTGCAGCTTGGTGATTAACTTGCGTCCCCGTTGACAAACAGGCCAAAGGAGCGCCGTCCGCAACAGGGGAGGGACGTCGTCGAGAGCCGCGTCCTTACGATCCGCGCCAAGGGCGGAAGAGCCGTGAAATAGTCTGTTTGGCCGGACGTACGCCGCTGTTTCTGTCGGCTGTGCGTGCGTCCGGTTTTTCCAAAGTCTGATTTGAATGAGAGGGAGCCGTTTCTTAGTCTGGAGAGGTGAGTATAGTGAAACTGAAAAAAAGAGACTGCTGCGTGGATATGTTAGCCGAGGTACTGACTCAGCGGTGGCAGCGTTACACGATGACGATAAACGGCGATCAGCATACGCTTTCGGTCAGTTCCGCGGTCAGCGATATGTTGGGCGGCATGATCGATGTTCTCTATGAACTGTACCTTGAAGCAAACGACGACTCACGCGCCGAAAGGGTAAAGTATCTGCATGATGATACTGATTCTCGTATTACGATAACCGGCGCGACCGGATCCTTTACCTGGGATAACGAGGGTGATACCATTACCTGGACGCTGACCAGACAGCTGTACAATAAACCGATCACGCTGGATGTCGAAGTCGGTTACGACTGTGGCGAAAAGGTTTACCAATACCGCGTGCCATACTTTGACATGTGTTATGCGGTGGCCAAAGCCGCAACCTCGGTGATCTTCCAGGCGGGAATACTCGGTTATCACTTTATGAGTGAGATTGACAAGATCGATATCCACCATCTGCTGTATATCAAGCATCTGGGCATTTTCGAAGAGCCCTATCCGTTTACCTCCGCTTGCAACGATACGAGCGACAGGTATTCCGCCGGCGACAGGATCTCGGTTTTGTCCGATGAAATTGAGCTGTTAAGATTTGAACTGTGACAACTCCTATTTTTAATGCTGTATATCTGCTGAATTTGTCGATTCTGCCCTCCACAATGATGGAGCGGTGTGGCGGCCTGGCAGATACAGGTCTCCCGTCGGATTTGAGTCGGGCGAGAGCCGCACGCGGGCTGAAAGGTAGCTGGCGGCTTTACGACCCCGGCGAATGATCCGACGGGAGGTTCAATACAATCGCTGTATGTCTGCCATTGTTGAGCCGCCGCTGCAATAAAGATTGCAAGTGCGTCAGCCGGCAGATACAGGGCTCCCGGCGGGAGTAAACCTGATTCTTGCTAAAATTGTAGGATTTCTACTCCATTGTGCTGATGGGGATATGAGCCTAGCTGCAAAACCAGATGTTCCGCCGGGAGTTTATCAGTATGCGTTCTTAGCTCAGCCGGAAGAGCGGCGGACTGTTAATCCGCATGTCGCAGGTTCAAGCCCTGCAGGACGCGCCATATGCGCTCTAAGCTCAGCCGGTCGAGCAGCGGATCGATAATCCGCAGGCCGCAGGTTCGATCCCTGCAGAGCGCACCATACGCGCTCTTAGCTCAGCAGGACAGAGCATCGGATTTCTAATCCGAGAGTCCCGGGTTCGAATCCTGGAGAGCGCGCCATACGCCGCGGAGAAATGCGGACGACTTGCGGGCTGTGAGCTCTTATATATCCACGTAACTCGGCGAACTCGACCGAGGGGGATGTAAAAAGGGCGCGGTATCCGGCAACAGAGCCGCAATGCCCCGCGGCGGGCCCGGGCCGGGCTCCGACTAACGGCACAATGAGTTGCCGCGGCCATGGAGACGCACGCTCCCTCTAACGGAACGAAGAGATGCCGCAGATATGGGGCGGCCCGGGTTTTGAAGAAAAGAAGCGAGGCCGACAGGTATTCCCTGTCGGCCTCTGGTTTTTCATGCAAAAATCAACTCATTCACGACTATTTCTTCTGCCCGCGACCGGATGCTGTTCATATGTTGGACCCATTCTATCTGATTGGAGGCCTTTTCCTGCTCTGTGACGTCCTCTGTAGCCACCATCTTCTGAATTAAACAGGCAAGCTCTTCGCTGGTCTGGCTATCAATCTCCTGCAAATACTCATGAAGCCTGCCGGAAGTCACGAGATTGGTATACGCTACACGCCGGTTTTGCTTCAGCCACCGAAGATGACGCTGTCCCCAAATGCCAATGGATGGAGTTTCAACCTCGTCTTCTCCGGCAATCACATAATAGTCACCCTGCAATTCATATTGCAGTCCGGTCTTGGGATCTTCCGTGTACTTTTCCATCATGATCACCTTCCCATCGCCATTTTCAGAATCACGTCATCAACGAGATCTGTGTACTTCCCCTGCGCAATCAGCTTGCTGCGCATCCTGTTCAACGCGAGGATAAGTATCCGCCATTCCAGATCCGTCAAATACAGGTATCTTTTCTCTGCTTTCATGATGTATCGACCTCCTTTGTTTACATTGTAGAACGTAGAACGGGAGAAATCGAATGTGCCGATAAAAAAGTGCGGGAATATGTGTATTCAGCTCCGGCTTGTAGTTTTTCAAATCCGTTATCACTACTCGTACCATGATAAATGCCGAATTTGTCTACCAGGCAAATCCGGCATTTATCACGTTTATGGGGCCAAAATCCCCATTTTCCCTGTAATTTCAACGAAAAGTTACTCCCGCATGGTCAAAAAGATCATGCGGGAGCACTTTTTTGCTCGAAATAGTTCAAAAAACTAAGGGACCTTTTGGTAGTAATTAGCTCCGCAGAAGTCTCACTTAAAGTAACAGGTAGAAGGCTTTGAATGGAAAACCGAACGTATCACGAATGCATTGGGGGAATGGATTTTGGCGAAAATCAGGACAGTTATGAAAAAGCCCCATATTTACAGTAGCCTTCGAAAATGGTAGAATAACAACCAGAACAATAATTATATTGTTGCGTAAAGGAAATAAAGTAGTAGCTGCGCATGATTATAGCTTTAACTCATTATTACACGGCATAAATCTATTGTTATGCTGCTTCTTTCTGTTTTAATGACATTTGAAGGAGAACAACATGGCATCTACCAGCCGGTGCAAATACTGCGGCTCGACAATAACGTCTTCAGATAAATGCTGTCCAAATTGCGGTGCTCCGAACGAAGGCTTCGTAGTGGACACAGAAAGGCATGTTTTTTTACCTAAAACCATTGAAGAACTGAAGGAATACTGTGCCGAGCGAGGAATGCCGCTTCTTCGGATGCGCTTTTTTATCGGGGAAGACTACCGGAAACCAAAAGCATTCGGCATTTACAAGGACGGCAGGGACTTCATCGTATACAAGAATAAGGCAAACGGACAGCGGGCGATTCGATACCAAGGGCCTAATGAAACGCACGCGGTAAATGAGCTGTTCTTAAAACTGTTGGATGAATGCCATAATCGGGGAATCTATCCTGACGGCAGGATCCCGGAAAAGTCTTCATCAGGCACACGCCGGAGAAGGCGGACGATCCCGGGCATCATACCCCCGCTGATTTGTATCGTCTGTTTGTTTCTCATATCTGCTGTGTTTGCAGGCATTTCTTTAAAAATGCACCGCGACGACGGATACTATGGCACAGGCGACGGAACGGTGTATTACCACTACGGATCCGACTGGTACTATACGGAGGATACCAGCAGTGCCGGATTTTGGTACGAGGCAGATGAATTTCCCGCGGCCGACTATGAAGAGTATTCTCTCGGAGAAGACTGGGATTCAGACTGGGGGGTCAGCGATTTCAAGAGTTCCAGCACATGGGAAGAGCTTCAAGAGAGCCATTCCTCCAGTTCCTCAGACTATGATTCTTCCTATGATTCCTGGGATAGCGGAGACACAGACTGGGATTCAGACTGGTGACGCTGCTTATAGGCAAACCGTTACGATAATGACGGAAAAACGTAGTTTCACATTCAGCATCCGGGGATAACTTCAAGCAACATTTTAGCTGTCTGTAAAGGTCAAAGAAACCAAGCAGGCGGATATAAGTGGAAATATGCAGAGGAATAACTACCCTGATACTCAACGCTAATCAAGACATCTCTTGGTGCAAATACCCTTCTGTGGACACCGTTTGGTGCAGTACAGACAAAAGGGTACTCTGATCTTGATAGATAGTCAGAGTGCCCTTTGTTTTTTCAAACCCTTTGGTATCAGCGTTTTTCAAGATTTACGGCTCAATTGAGAGAATAAAAGGATCTCTCAATTGAGCCGTTTTGTGCGTAATGTGTGCCGGGATATGAGCGTAATAAGATTGAAATCGTTCGGTTGTGGGGGAAATAGTTTCACTAATTGTGTATAAGTTTCGGCAATTGAGTAATAGTCTCAGAATGCCAATTAGTTACTTAGAGTTGTGCCCCCCAGTATCGGCATCCTTTGTGTGAAATTGATTTCTTCCTTATGGATTGCATACGATTCTGTCCTCAACAACGGTGTTGTTGTCGCCAAGCACTCGTATTACAATGTGATTTGCTTTTCTTATCACTGCTCGTACCAAAGACAAAGGATTCGAGCCCTCACGGCGTCATCCCCGAGCGGTTGCCGCGGCAGCGGCGAGCGAGTGGGGATATCCGGTTATGAGCGGTGCGAAGGCACCGCTCGAATCCTTCCCCCGCCGCTGCGTTTTATAAAGCCGCGTATTTACAGAGCCTGTGCCGGATGGTAAAATGACCATACCGCAGAAAACTCATATAAAGGAGCCCTGTCGATGACAGTTCCGATTTATAAGGGCAGGAAGATCAACAAGATCCTGTGCCTTTCCTTCCTGGGGATCACCCTGATCACACTTGCGGCGGCCGGCGTCTGTGCCGCGTTGGACAGATCGGCGCTCTGTCAGACTTTTTGCATCCTTGCGCTGATCACGGGCGCCTTCTGCCTGGTTTACGGGGTCCTCTGGCTCATTTACGGCCGGAAGGAAATGAAGACGGAAAAGGCGCTGAACGAGCTTCTCAGCCGGCAGTATATGCCCGAGGACCCCGCCCGGCCGGATTGCCGGGAGTTTATCCTGCCGAAAGCACGCCTGACGGAAGCTGCGCGAAAAAGATCCCGGTCGGTCCTTCGATGGACGGGGATCATGGTCTTGGGAGCCTTCCTTCTGATCTGCGGGATCCAGCTTGCCTGCGGAGCCATAGGAAGCCCCCTGCAGGTGCTTTTTATCCTCATCTTCTGCGTCCTGATCACGATCCCGGGCCTTCTTGTCCAGCTGTGCCTGTATCTGAAATATGACCGCTCGGTTCCCTCCCGGATCATGCTGTTTCCCGGAAAGCTCGTCGTGGACGACACGGTTTTCCCTGCGGGAGAGATCCGCGAGATCCGGGCCTCTCCGGATCGGATCATGAACCCCGATTCACCTGACGTTTTTCGGGAAATGCTGATCCGAAAGGAAAAGCGCAGCGTAAGGTATCGCATCGATCATCGGGCGGGCAGGGCCTCCGGCGATCAGCCCTTCTGGGAGGAATACGCACAGTTCATTGCCGCGCTTTCTGGTTGGGGTGCAGCAAACGGCGTGCCGGTCATCATCTCATACATGGCCTGATCCGGACAGAATCATTCACCGGGAAGACTCGTGCAAATCCGATCGACTGGAGGAGAAACAGATATGGAACGATCCGACATCGTTATCCGCGCCGAGCGGGAGAGCGACCGCCGCGCAGTGGAGGAGCTCGTGCGCGAGTCCTTCTGGAACGTATACCGCCCCGGCTGCCTCGAGCACTATGTGATCCACTGCCTGCGCGACGATCCCGCCTTCGTGCGGGAGCTCGATCTCGTCATGGAAAAGGACGGCGAGCTGATCGGGCAGAATGTGTTTATGCGCGCCGTCCTTCGCGCCGACGACGGACGGGAGATCCCGATCCTGACGATGGGACCGATCTGCATCGCTCCGGCGTACAAGCGGCAGGGCTACGGCAAGCTGCTGCTGGATGAATCGCTGTCCCGCGCGGCGGCGCTCGGATTCGGCGCGCTGTGCTTCGAGGGCAACATCGACTTCTACGGCAAAAGCGGCTTCACGTACGCCCGCGAGTTCGCCCTCCGCTACCACGGTCTGCCCGAGGGCGCGGACGACTCCTTCTTCCTCTGCCGGGAGCTGATCCCGGGCTATCTCGCCGGCGTGCGCGGAGAATACGCGCCGCCCGCGGGCTACTACCGCGCGGAGCTCGAGCCGGAGGCCTTCGAGGCCTTCAACGCGCAGTTCCCGCCCAGGGAAAAGCTGCGTTTGCCGGGGCAGCTGTTCTGAAAGAAAAACGCGGGCCTGTCTGATGACAGGCCCGCGTTTTCGGCGCCGCGCCCTTACGCTTCGGCCGGAGCGTCCTCGTCCCGCTTCTTGAGGATGGCGTCCATGCCGGTGGAGAGCACGCCGCGCAGCTTTTCAAGATTGTGCTTCACGGCGAGCTTCGGCAGATCGGAGAGCGTGCGGCGAGTCACCTCGCTCGATTCGCCGAGGCGGCGGATGATCGCCTCGATCCCCGCGCGGCCGCCGCTGCCCAGCTCGTCGAGCGTGTCCGCGCCGCCTGCGGCGAGCGCGTCGAAGAGCTCGTCGATGAAAACCACACGGTCGCTCGGACTCATGTTCGAGATCCACTCGTCCACCGCCCGGTTGATCAGCAGGCTCTCGGCGGAGTGCGCTTCACACAGCGCCGGCTCGCCGTGGTCGATGCCCCAGGAGATCAGCGCGTGCTGCAGAAAGCCGCTCGCGGAGGAGCGGATGATGCGGGTGTCGCTGATGATCGGGGCGAAGAGCTTGCCCACGACGCAGAACTGCGGGACAATCTGCGTCGTCTTGCAGTCGATGCGCCCGAGGAGGCTCTTGTCCAGGACCTCCGGGCAGAGGCCGGGGCCGTCGAGCAGATACAGACGCTCGACAGCCTCCCACTTCGCGTCGCTCATCAGACAGGCGGCGTAGAGCGCGAGATTGCTGCCCTTGGACTGCCCGCCCATGTACCAGCGGCGCCCGGGCGTGATCTGCTCCTCGGCGCAGCGGAGCGCAAGCTCCTGCGCTTCGGTGCTGTGGATGCTGATCATAAAATCCTCTTTCCAGCCGGCGAGCGTATTGTCCGTCCCGCGAAAGGCCAGAAAGGAGAAGTCCGTGTCGTCATGGAAGCAGAGCGCGGAGAACTGCAGCGGCGGGTCCGGACGGAAGACGTCGGTGTAGCCGCCCATGCGCAGATCGCCGAAGCGGTGCGAGACCGCGGCATGTGCCAGCAGCTCGGGATAGCCCTCGTCGCCGCCGGTGATCATCACGCGCAGCTGCCCGCTCTCGATCATCTCCCGGCAGTCCCGGACGCGGCATTCCTCCGTGCCGCGTGAAAAGACGGGCGACATGTCGATGTAGGAGAGCGCGCAGAGCACAAGCGCGTCCGCGTCGCGGAAGCCCGTCATGGAGATCGGGTATTCGCCCATCCACTGGATGTAATCGGATAAAGTGTCCATCTGTCCCTCCGTGTCGTGCGGCTCCCGTATCGCGATACGGGAGCCGCCGTTTTTTTGTTACCTGTATTCCAGGCGCATGCGGAAGACGGGCCGGTCCGTCTGCCCGCAGACGAAGATGCCCTTGTCGTCCCCGCCCCAGCAAAGCCGCAGGTCCTCGCCCAGACGCGCCTCGTTCTGGTATTCGACGGAGATGCTCCTGAGCAGACGGCCGCGCTCGGCCTCGCCGACGCAGTCCTCGGCCAGATCGAAGTAGCGGGTGTTGTTCATGTGTCCGTTGAGATCGACGAAGCTGTAGGGCACGGTGAAGTCCCGCGCCAGGCTGCACTCCGCCTTCGCCACGGCGGCGGGCATGGCGATCTCCTCGCCGGTCTCGGCGCCTTCGATCGCAACGCCGTATTTCTCCGGGAAGACGACCCTGCGCGTTTTCGCGTCGATCAGGCTCCACACTGCGCTGGCCTTCAGCAGCGGCTCGCCCGCCGCGGTCTCGATGCTGTAATAACGCGGGAAGAGCAGATGCATCGTCCTGCCCGGCCAGCTTTTGAGCACGATGCGCTCGTCATACTCCGGCATGCGGGCGATCTCGGCGCGCTGCATCAGGAGCACCCAGAGGATGCCCTTGTCCAGCGTCTTGTCCCGTCCCATGCCGAGCTGCTCGGTATGGCGGATCGAAGCCTCCTGCAGCAGACGGAACAGCTCAGAGCTCCGCAGGCGGCGGAACATGTCCACATCCTTGCTGCGCAGCAGCAGCTCTTCGCGGTAAACGCTCATTGGATCCGCTTGTAGATCGCATCCACCACGTCGCCGAGCGTCTGCAGCTTTTTCCACTGCCGCTCGGGGATGCGCACGTCGAAGAGCGCCTCAAGCTTGCAGATGACGAGCACGAAGCCCATCGAGTCGATGGCCGTCTCGGTGTTGATGACGGTGTCTTCCTGAAGATCGATCTCCTTCATGTCGGGGAAGCATTCGTAGATGATCCGTTTGGTCTCGTTGAGGACTTCCTGTCTGGTCATATATTCGTACCTACTTTCTGCTGGAGCTCCCAGCGTTTGATTTTTCCGGTCGCCGTGCGCGGCAGCGGCTCGTCCGTCACGATCACGCGCGCGATCTGCTGTCCGCGCGGCAGCGAGCCGATCACGTCCCGCAGCTTGTCGAGGATCGCCGCTTCGTCTCCCTCGCCGGAGAAGATCAGCACGGGCCGCTCGTTGAACAGCGCCACGGCCAGCTCCGTGTGGCCGAGCGCCTGCATCAGAGCCCCCTCGTACTCCGGCAGAAAGATCTTCGTGCCGTCCGGCAGCACGAGCATATCCTTCTTCCGCCCTGTGATGTGCAGCAGCCCCTCCTCGTCGAAGCGGCCGAGGTCGCCGGTATGGAACACGCCGTCGCGCAGCACGGCGCGCGTCGCGTCGGGGCGCTTGTAGTAGCCGAGCATCATGCAGGTCGGCGCCTCGATGAGGATCTCGCCGTCCTCGGCGATCGTGATCGTGTCGTCCGGGCAGACTTCCATGGCAAAGGGGTCGCCCCGCACGGAGATCGCGACGCCGGAGCTGGTCTCGGTCAGACCGTATCCGAAGCTCACGCGCAGCCCCATCGCGCCCGCGGCCGCCAGCAGCCGCTGCGGGCAGTCGCCCGCGCCGACGAGCACGAGCCTCAGCTCGGGATTCACGCAGCGCCGCTGGATCAGAAATCCCAGCAGCATCGGCACGACGGAGACCGCCGTGGGACGGTAGAAATCGCAGTCGTCGATATAATGCCGCGGCCCGCGGCCGAGCGCGACGCAGGCGCCGCAGCTCAGTCCCCAGAGCAGGCCGCACACGAAGCCGAACACGTGGCCCAGCGGCAGCAGGCACAGCAGCGTGTCCTCCGGCGCGAGCGGCAGCTTTGCCGAGCCGTTCCACGCGCTCTGGCACAGGCTGTGGTCGGTCAGCACCACGGCCTTCGAGCGCTCGGTCGTCCCGGAGGTGAAGAAGAGGATCCTGCCGGCTCCGTCCTTCACGCCGCCCATCAGCGCCAGATCGAGTTCTTCCCTGAGGTCCTCGTCGCCCCAGAGCAAATCCACGTCCGTATAGCGGATCAGCGTTTTGAGCAGCTCGCCGTCCAGCGACGCGTCGAGCAGCACGAGCTGCAGCCCGGCGAGGTTCGCGGCGAAGAGCTCGACGACGTTCTCCATGCTGCCGTCGCACAGCAGACCGAGGCAGCTTTTCCCGCTCTCCCGCAGCGCGGCGGCGCGTTCGGCGACGCGCGCGTGAAGCGCGGCGAAGGAGAGCGTTTCCTTTTCATAACGCAGGGCGGGGGCGTCCGGGGTCTCGGCGGCGAAATGCGAGAGCAGATGCTCGAAGCTGTCAAAGCGCATAGGCGGTCCCTCCAGATCCTCTTTTTCCCAATATACCACAGTTCCTTTCGCAAGGAAAGCCTTTTGTCCGCGCTCGCAGGCGTCTTTTCGGCGCTTTTTTCGGCATTTTTTGAAATTATATAGTGATTTTTCCGATGCGCTGTTGTATAATCATCCTATCGAAGCTTTTTTCAGCAAAAAATAATTAACGGAGGAAAACAATGGACAAGAACATTCGCATCGCCATCATCGGCGGCGGCCCCGCCGGCCTTTCCGCCGGTATGTATCTCGAGCAGAAGGGCTATACCAACTACTCCATCCTCGAGAAGTCCGCCCGCGTCGGCGGCAAGTGCTGGTCTCCCCGCTACAACGGCAGACGCTACGAGATGGGCGCCATCATGGGCGTGCCGTCCTACTACGCCGTTGAGGACGTCGAGAAGTTCTGCGGCATCACGCACGACGGCCCGAAGCTCAACCGCAACTACAAGAACAGCCGCGGCAAGGTCATCGAACCGTTCGAGCCGAAGAAGAACCTTCTCAAGATCCCCCGCCTGCTGAAGATGAAGAAGCAGGTCAAGCTGTTCGGCGAGCTGCTCGAGACCAAGTACAAGGGCTACGACGTCAACGGCCACCGCGGCGTCGCCGAGGGCCGCTACGACGGCTACGCCGTCACCCCGGGCCGCGAAAAGGTCGAGGGCGTCAACGAGAACCTCAAGGATCTGGCCCTCCCGTTCAAGACCTTCTGCGAGAAGAACGGCGTCGAACTGGTGCAGGATATCTGGATCGGACCGTACACCTCCTTCGGCTACGGCTACTTCGACGAGATCCCCGCCGCTTACGTGCTGAAGTACCTCGACTTCCAGACCACGATGAACTTCGTCAAGGTCAACCTCTGGACCTGGGAGCAGGGCACCCAGTGGATCTGGGAGCAGCTCAACGACCACATCATGCACCCGGCGAGAGTCAATTCCGAGATCTCCAAGGTCGAGCGCCGCGACGGCAAGGTCTTCATCACCGTCAACGGCAAGGTCGAGGAGTATGACAAGGTCATCGTCACCGCGCCGCTCTACGTCGCCGACGGCAACATGGGCAACAACAACGGCATGGTCGACTACTTCGACGCCCGCGAGGACGAGCTGGAGCTCTTCTCCAAGATCGACTACGAGCGCTACACCGTCCAGGCCGTCACCACCGAGCCCAAGGATCACCCCGAGATCTCCTACTACGTCTTTGACAACATGGTCAAGGAGCGTCTGGGCCACCTGATGGTCTATTACCGCCGCTGGAAGGACAGCATCGATCAGGTCATCACCACCTACGCGCTGCGTACGCACAAGGACATGGAAGAGGTCCCCTACGACAAGTGCAACGAGATGGTCCTGGAGGACCTCAAGATCATGCACAATCCCGCCAAGGAAGTCGTCAACGCATGGAGCGTGTACTACTTCCCGCACATCTCCTGCGAGGACTACGCCGCCGGCTGGTACGACAAGGTCGAGGCGATGCAGGGCAAGTACGACACCTTCTACGCCGGCGAGATCATGGCCTTCGGAGACATGGACGAGACCGCCGAGTACTCCCGCGAGCTGGTCGAGAGATTCTTCTGAATCACAACGATTTGGGGCCGGCCTGCGCCGGCCCCGTTTTTTGAAAGGAAAGAGGCATGAAATTCTACAAAGACCATTACGACGTCGTGATCATCGGCGGCGCTCTGGCCGGCATGTCCGCGTGCCTGCAGCTGCAGGCCTGGGGCATCAAGGACATTCTGATCCTTGAGAAGCACAACATGCCCGGCGGCCTCGCCACCGACTTTGTGCGCAACGGCTTCGAGATCGAGGCCACCCTGCACGAGA